>ENA-OWON01000020-OWON01000020.1-gut-metagenome-genome-assembly--contig:-NODE-20-length-134388-cov-12.832866_pt1 | contig 134388 bp, 145 predicted proteins | sample MGYA00248257_ERZ651798 | MGnify/ENA primary metagenome ERZ651798 (study PRJEB26908, sample SAMEA4031708) | gut metagenome | biome: gut; feature: normal infant; material: stool | place: China | collected... | reverse complement strand
CGTGTAATTTTAGCTAGAGCTTTAACTCAAGAAACAGAGTGTTTAGTTTTGGATGAGCCAACAAATCATTTGGATATTAAATATCAATTACAAATCATGGATATTGTAAAGAGTTTAAATTTAACAGTTATAGCAGCTATTCATGATTTAAATATTGCTGCTATGTATTGTGATCGTTTAGTAGCTTTAAAAGATGGACAAATTGTAGGTGCAGGAAAACCAAAAGACTTATTAACTGAAAAATTTATTAAAGATTTATATGAAGTTGATACCAAAATAGAGGCTTTACCTAATGACAATATAAATATACGTTTTTTACCAAAACATTTTAAATAAACAATTTAAATATTTTAAAGAGGTTATGTATATGAAAAATATCGCTATTTTAACATGTTTAAAAGCCAATGATGTATGCACAGGTGCTAGTTGTTTAGATGCTTTTTATAACAAAAAGGGATTTTTTACTCAATATACCAATGATGATACAAAATTAGTTGCTTTTTGGACTTGTAATGGTTGTGATGAAGTTTTATTAAATAACCAAGAAGGTTTATTAGAAAAATTAGAAAGAATATTGTCTGTAAAAACAGATATTGTCCATGTAGGCATTTGTACAGAAATAATAGATGAACAAACGCATAAAAAAGTTCTTTGTCCTAAAATACAAGAAATTGTCGACTTTCTGCAAAAAAATAATATTAAAGTTGTTTTTGGTACACATAAATAATATTTAGGAGGAAAAATTTTGTATAATATTAAACAAAAATTATTAGTAACTAGTTTAGTTTGTGGTAGTGTAATTTTAAATAGTAATTTTGCAATGGCTCAAGAAACAGAACAAGTACCTACTTTTCAATTACAAGAAATGGTAGTTACTGCTACTAAAACATTAAAAGAATTAAAAGAAACCCCAGCGAGTGTAGATGTAGTAACAGCACAAGATATTCAAGAAAGAAATGTAAAATCTGTACCTGAGGCATTACAACAATTGCCAGGTGTATATATGAGCCAAGTAGCTCAAGGTGGTATTCAAATTAGAGGTTTTGAGTCAGATAATATTTTAATTTTATTAGATGGAATGCCAATGAATACCACTTATAATAACAATATGGAATGGGAAATGCTCCCAGTTGAAAATATTGAACGTATCGAAGTGGTAAAAGGTGCTGGTTCATCATTATATGGTGGTAGAGCTGTAGGTGCTGTAGTAAATATTATTACAAAAGATCAAACTATGGCTAAAGGTGAATCTAAAATCAATGCTGTTTTAGATTATGGTAGTAACAATACATGGAAAAAAGCTGTATATGCTAATATGCAAGTAGATGAAAAATTATCTGTAGGTTTAGGCTATGAAAATCGTAAATCTGATGGATTTAAAGGCTATTATTATACAGGAAATGCCAAAAAAGGTACAGCAAATATAAAACCAGATAATATCCCACCACAATTAAGTACGGGCAAGTATTTGTTAGGTGGTCGTGGAGAAAAACAATGGGAAAACGAAAATATTTCTGCACATATAAAATATGATTTTGATGAAGATAAATCTTTAAAATATAATTATATTCATACAGAAAGTGAATATAGCTATAAAAATCCATTTTCTACAATAACTGTAAATGGAAAACCTATTTTTGGTGAAAAAGTAGATATTGGCAATGGTTTGATTTTATCGCCAAGTATTTCTAGTTATCTTGGTTATGACGGCAAAAAAGAATCTGATTTACATGTATTAAATTATGTAGATGAGGCCAATAAATTTAGTGCTAATTTTGGTTATTTAGATATGAAAAAAAATGGATATAGTAATGCAAGTGGGGCTAAAAATATTAATTGGAATGGAGAAGGTACTGACTCATATTATCCAGGAAAAACATATAATTTTGATTTTCAAAAAGTATGGGAAGATATCGGTAAACATAATATTTTAGTTGGTGGTAGCTATAAACAAGAAAGCTTTGACCAAGATAGAATTTATTTAAATAATTGGCGTGACCATGGTTCTGTAAATACCAATTGGGGTAATAATGGTTTATATGAAAAACATGGTGGTAAAGCTAAAAATATAGCTTTATTTATTCAAGATGAATATCAAATAAGCGATCCATTAACTATGTATTTAGGTGTAAGATGGGATCATTTTGAAAAAACAGATGGTTACAGTATCTATTACGATAAAAAAACAGGTGCGGTAACACGAAGTTTAAATTATGATTCAGCAACATATGATGAAATTAGTCCTAAAATTTCTTTAAATTATCAAGCTGATGAAGATACTAATTATTATGTATCATATGGCCATTCTTTTAATCCACCACCATTATATCAAGTATACCGTGATGGTGGTGGTGATATGGGCGGTGTTATAGCTAATCCAGATCTTGATCCAGAGACATCAAATACATTTGAAATCGGAATGAAAAAACAATTATCAGAAAGAACTAATATAGGTTTGTCCTTGTATCAAGTAAAAACAGATGATAAAATTTTATATACAACACATTATAAACCTGGTACTAATAAAGCAGAATATAAACAATATGAAAATTATGGTACAGAAAAACGTCGTGGAATAGAATTTGAAGCAAATCATCAATTTGATGATAATTGGTCTGCATATTTTAACTATGCTTGGCAATCTGGTAAAGTAGAACAAAGTAAAGTTGCAGGTACTAATTTAAAAGATGTAAATAGTAATGATTATGGTATTCCAAAACATTTGATGCACGCAGGATTTAATTACAAACAAGATAAGTGGAACGCACTTCTTGATTGTCAATACGTTAGTGCAAGACAAGCACCTGATGATGTAACTGGTGAATATGGTGCAGAAGATCCATATTTTATTGTAAATACTGCTATAAATTATCAGCTTTCTGATTCAACAAGTGTACAATTTGCTATCAATAATATTTTTGATAGAGAATTTTATTCTAGTGAAGCTACATCAGGTCGCACATATAGTGTAGGTGTACGTTATAATTTCTAATTAAAAATAAGTAATTAATTATTAATAAGGATAGGGTGATTTTTGCTCTATCCTTAATTTATCTAGAAAGAGAGTTTGTATGTATTTTCAAATAAAACGAATTATTGGATATATGCTAGGTTTTATATTGTTTTATGCACCTGGAGCATTATTTACTAAGGCTATATTTTATCTTTTTGGTCGAGATATCAATGAGATATCTATTCATAGTAGTTGTTTTCGTATTCAAATTGAGCATTTATTAGATGGAAAATTCTTTGCTATGGATATTGCTTTTGTCTCTTTTTTAGTGGTTTTGGGGATAATATCTTTCTTTAAAGGTGCTATTTTTTGTGGGAAACTTTGTCCAGCAGGTGCAAGTACTGAATATTTAAGTCGTTTAATACCTACGAAATACAAAATTAATTGGAGTAAATATGTAGATATAACACCTATTCGCTATGGTATGCTTACAGGTTATATGATTTTGCCATTTTTTGGCGGATTATTAGCATGTAACTATTGTAATTTTTATTTATTTGATTTATTCACTAATTATTTTATTTGGGGTTATTTTATCTCGTTAACATCAACTTTGATAATTACTACTTTTGTATGGGTAATTATTTTGGGATTATTTACCCAAGGTGGTAGAGGATATTGCAATTTTTTATGTCCTGTAGGAGCAGTGCAAAATCTAATTCATGCTCTAGGTTGTAAATTTGATTTTGTATCAAGGATTAATATTGATAAAACAAAATGTATTGGTTGTCAAAAATGTAGTAAAGTTTGTCCTATGGAATCAATAAAAATTGTACAAAACAAAGCCCAAACGAATGTATATAATTGTATTATTTGTGAAGAATGTGTGTATAATTGCCCTGTAAAAGCTGTTTCTTATGGAAAGAGAGAAAAATAAATATGAAAAATAAAATTATTACTTTCTTTATTTCTTTAGGTATACCTATATCTTCACTAGGTATGGCAAATAATTGCACTGGTTTTTGTGGGAATTGTCAATTAAATTGTATGCCCGGAGTAATAGCTATAATTATACTAGGCAGTAAATGTATATTAAAAAAGATTAAAGAGAAATGGCGAAATAAGTATGAACAAATTTAATCGAAAAATTATAAGTATAGTCTTAGTGATTTTAACTATATTAGCAATGTTTATGCTAGAGAAATTCACTGATGAAAATAAATCAGATAAAGTTTATCAAAAAATAGATTTAACACAAAATTATATTACAGATTGTACAATTGATATTAATAATATGGGAATAGTAAAATATTACATTGAACCTAATATAGTTAGTGTATATTTACGTATAAAAGTAGATAAAAATGCAAGAAATCTTTCATATACAACTGAAAAGTTAGATGTAATAGTATCTCAAGGTACTAAAAAAGGAATTTGGCCAAAATTAAATCCAGAAGATGAGCTTGAAAAAAATAAAAAGAATATTATACCTTTGAATTTAGAATTAAGATTACCAAATGAAGATATTCATCAATATAATATTTCTCAAGGAAAAGTAAAAATTATTGATAAACAAAAAGTAATCGGTGAAATAAATATAAATATAATAAATTCAAAATATAAAAATTAACTAAAAATATAAGTATACAATATTTAAATGATGGATTGTATAATGAAGTGCGACACCTAAAAAAATAAAAAACTCATTATGAATTTTCATGTAAAATAAAGTTACCACACCAAACCTACACGAAAGGAAAATTCATAATGAGCTATCATCATCTTACCATATCTGAACGTATTCGTATAGAGGTTCTTTCTATCTTAGGTTACTCTACTCGTTTTATTGCTAAATTTTTACATCGTCATCATTCTACTATTGCTCGAGAACTTTCTCGTAATAAATTTGAAAATAATTATTGCTCTACATCTGCCCACAATAACTATCTTAAACGTCGTAAAAATTCTTCTCACTCTAGTAAATATAATGATGTTTTTTCTAATCTTATTTCTGAAAAATTACATGAAAATTGGTCTCCAGAACAGATTTCTAATGCACTTTTAAATGATAAACTTTCCTTTAAAACTATTTATAACTGGATTTATATTGGTAAATTAAAAGGTATTTCACTATTACAACTAGACCAAAAATGTAAAAAGTAGAAAAACTTTTGGACATTGGGAGTTAGATATCATAGTATCTAGTAGAGGAAAATCTAAGGCTTGTTTAGCAACATTTGTAGAAAGAAAAACAAGATTTTATGTGGCAATAAAAATAAAAGATAGAACAGCCCCATCTATGCTAAAAGCAATAAAAAAGTTAGTGAAAGTACTACCCAAAAAGGCATTAAAAACATTTACAACAGATAGAGGAAAAGAATTTGCATGTTACAAAGAAGTAGAAAAATTAAATATAAAAGTATATTTTGCAGATGCTTATGCAGCATGGCAAAGAGGTAGTAACGAAAATTCAAATGGGTTATTAAGAGAATATTATCCAAAGAAAACAGATTTAGGAAAAATATCTAATGATGATTTAATAAAAAAATTAATATTATTAAATAGTAGACCAAGAAAATGTTTAAATTGGGATAATCCATTTAATTTATTTTTAAAAGAAGTGTCGCACTTGGATTGACAATTCATCATATAGAAAAAATAACACCTTAAAAGATTATTTTAAGGTGTTATTTTTTGTTTTATTATAAATTTTAAAATTTATAATAAAGTTGCGTAGAATGAAACAGCAATTACAGTAACAATACCAGCTACAGCAATAGTTAAGCTACTGATAGCAGCTTCAATAGGGCCCATTTCAATTGCTTTTGCAGTTCCCATAGCATGAGCAGATGAACCGATTGCTACACCTTTGGCTACAGGTTCATAAATTTTAAATACTTTGCAGATATATTCAGCAGTCATATTGCCGAATACACCAGTGATGATGATAACAGCGATAGTGATAGTAACGATACCACCTAATTCTTCAGATATACCAATACCTATAGCAGTTGTGATAGATTTTGGTAAAAGTGTTACATATTCTGTATGACTAAAGCTAAATAAAATAGATAAAGCTAAAATACAACTCATACTAGTGATTACACCAGAAACGATACCAGCCATGATAGCTTTTACGTTCTTTTTCAATTCTTCTAGTTGTTCATATAAAGGAACAGCAAGACAGATTGTAGCTGGTGTTAATAAATAACCTAAATATTTAGCGCCTCGATTATATTCTTCATAATCAATATCGAAGGTTACTAAAAAAGTGATTATAAGACCTATTGCTATTAACAAAGGATTGAAAATGGCAATTTTTAATTTACGTTTTATGCGCAAACCTATTTCATAGGCTAATAAGCTAATAATCAAACCAAATAAAGCTGAATTAAAGATAAGATCCTGTAACATCTAATTAGCAAGCTCCTTTTTTCTTCTTACTAGATACAATAATAAATTGTGTTATATGACCAGAAATAACCATTACAATAACAGTAGTTAAGCTTACTACTAAGGTCAAAGGAATTAATAAATCACGAATTACATTCCATGCATTTAAAAGTCCAACAGCAGCAGGAATGAACATGATAGGCATAGTTTCGATTAATAATTTACTAGCATCTTTGATAGCAGAGATATTTAGAATTTTGAATTTTAAAAGTAAAAGCATTAAAACTAAGCCATAAACACTAGCGGGAACAGGTAATGGAACGAGTTCCTTAAAAGTTTCAACGATAAAAGTTAAAGTTAAAATAATACCAAATTGTTCAAGTAATTTCACTTAAAGAACCGCCTTCCATTTTAATATTTCTTTATCAACTAAATCGTAATGGTGATTAATAGCTGCATAACCAGCTAATTCATTGCGATTGATGATGCAATTTAGAATTTCTTTGTGTGAATTGATAATTGTATTTTTAGTTTCAGCTGTAGCACTAGAAAAAATATTATCAATTAATGTACAACATACGTTAGAAAGTGCATTCATCATGCTAATCATTAATTTGTTTTGAGAGATATGTAAAATAATATCATGAAATAATTTGTCATAGTGGCTTTCACGATGACATTGCTCCATTTTTGTTACTACTTTTTGTAGCAATTTTATTTCTCTATCAGTGCATTTTGTAAAAACATGGCGAAAACATTCTAAGGCAATGGCACGTCTGATTTGATTGATTTCAGTAAAATTAGATTGCTCTAAAAGTAACATGAAATTTATAGTGGCGGAGATATTGCCACTGATTTTATTAGATAAATAATTGCCAGAACCTTGACGGCTTTCAATAAAACCCATGCTTCCCATAATGCGAATTGCATCACGGATAGTATTGCGACTTAGAGAAAGTGTTTCAGATAATTTGCGTTCAGTAGGGAGTTTATCACCAACACTGAGATTACCAGAAATGATTAATTCCTTGATATATTCTAAAACTAAGATATAACCTCTATCTTCCAAATGTGTACCCCTATCTATTTAAATAATTGGTAGTACCAATTATTATACATTAAATTATATTGAAGTCAAGAGAAAAAATCGATAAAATCTGCATAAAAAAAGAAGTAACATATAGTTACTTCTTACAAACTTATTATTTAGTTGATTATATATTTAGTTTTTAATTTTTTAGTTAAGATTTTTGTTGAAGTCTGTTGATTTCGTTGAAAAGTGTATTATATTTTTGCGGAGATAGGCGTTTATTAAGTTTTTCTAGAAATATATCTAATTTATATTTATATTGAGCAAAATTTCTTAAATTGTTTTCATCTATAGATTTTATGGTGTTATGTGTTAATTTATAAATATTAATAAAAGCTGTTTGAATATCTGGGCTTAGGTGCTTGAATAAATCATGGCTTTTATCATTGATTAGAAAATCTATATCTTGTTGAAATCTCAATAATTCATGGCGAGCGCCTATCATTAAAATTTCATTGCATTTAAACATATTTTTTTTTAATAAACCGATATAAGTTTGAAAATCTCTATTTTTAGTGATGCCAGCTTGAAGAAGTGACATAGATGAGATTTTTTGATGATAGTCTTGCATTCGTGCTATATAAAAAAGCACTTCTTCCATTTGATAATCGCTTAAACTTTGTTTTTGCTGATAATAAGCAAAGTCTTTTTTAGTAGCATAGATGATTATTTGATAATGTTTTTTTAGATTTTGGAAATTTTTTCTAAATTTTATAAGCCAACGTAAAGATTTAAACATGTGATTACTCCTAAATTTTAATCATTTAATAAAAATTATAATAAAGTAAAATTATTTTTGTGATAAGTAATTAGTTTATCTTTTTGCATGCGTGATAATTCAGCAGACATAGCACTTCTTTCAACAGAAAGAAAATCTGCAAGTTCTTGTCTATTGAAGGGAATGGTAAAGGAATTACTATTGTTTTTTAAAGCTTCGCTAGATAGATAAGATAAGATTTTTTCACGAGTTGTTTTTTTGCTTAAATGGTCTATCTTTGTTGTTAATTGTATATTTTTTTTAGCTATGAGTAAAAGCATATTTTGAATGATTTTTGAATGAAAATTGCATGCAAATTGACAAGGTGAAGTTATTTTTTGATAGTTTAAAAACATAATTTCAGCTTTTTCAGCAGTTACAATGCTAAAACAATTATTGTTAATATTCGTGCAAACAAAACTTTCGCCAAATAAATCGCCTGTTGAAAGCGTAGTGAGAATTGCTCGATTGCCCCAATAATCTTCTTTAATAATATTTACTCTACCTTTTAAAATTATACCTACTTCAACAAGTGGTTCGGAGGCTTTGAGTATATAAGAATTTTTCTCATAAGTTTTTATGTTCATCAAAAGGCATTTGAACATATTGATTAAATCTTTTGTATCAATACCAGAAAATAAAGCTGAGTTTTTGAGTATATCTAAATATTTTTGCATAAAACTACTCCTTTGTTGGAAAAACAACGTATATAATATTATACTAAATTATAAAATATTGTAAATAATTGTTTAATAGTTGATAATAAAGATGGTATAAGGTAAAATTATAATAATCAAAGTTTTAAGGAGCGATTGTGCATGTTTAATGAAGATTTTAAACAATACAAAGGTCACATTGTAAGAGTTATTTGTAATGATGGTAGAGAATATGTAGGAGAACCTACAATTTTTAGAGATCATGATGCTACATCTTTACCTGGTTCTGATTGTATTTCTTTTTATGAAAGCAATACATATCGTGTAGCAGACTTTTTCCGTGCTGAAATAAAAGATATTGTTGTTATTTGCAAACAAGAAGCGCAAGAAGAATAATTTAGTGAAATAAAAACCCGAAGAATTCTATTAATTTTGTGTATATATTTTAATAGTAATCTTCGGGTCTTTGTCTAATTAAAGGAGATTTTTTATGAAAACTTTAGGTTATTATAATGGAAAATATGATGAAATTGATAAAATAATGATACCTATGTCAGATCGTTCCCATTGGTTTGGCGATGGTGTATATGATGCCACTTGCGCTAGAAATTATAAAATCATGGCTATTGATGAACATGTTGATAGATTTTTTAATAGTGCTAGATTGTTAAATATCAATTTAGGATTTACTAAAGAGTATTTAAAAGATTTATTGAATGAATTAGTACAAAAATTAGATGATGATGAACTGTTTGTATATTGGCAAGCTACTCGTGGTGGTAATGGTCTTAGAAGTCATAATTATGATAAAGAGCAAAAAGCTAATTTATGGATAACAATTTGCCCAGAAAAAATAACTGATAAAGATAGAGAATACAAATTGACTTCTATGGAAGATACAAGATTTTTGCATTGTAATATTAAGACTTTGAATTTAATTCCTAGTGTAGTAGCTTATCAACATGCTAAGGAAAATAATTGTGATGAAACTGTATTTCATCGCGGGGATATAGTTACAGAATGTGCTCATAGTAATGTGCATATAATCAAAGATAAGAAATTCATCACTCATCCTGCTGATGAATATATTTTACCTGGTATTGCTAGAGCGCATTTATTAAAAGCATGTAAAGCGTTGAATATTGAAGTAGAAGAAAGACCTTTTACAGTAGATGAATTAATCAATGCTGATGAAGTAATTGTAAGTAGTTCTGGTGATTTGTGTATTCGTGCTACAGAATTTGAAGGAAAAGCTGTAGGTAAAAAAGATAATGATACTTTCAATAGATTGAAAGAGTATATTTATCAAGAATGGTTAGAATGTACTAAAAAATAAAATTGAATAGATTTAAAAATTGTTCATAAAATATTTGACAATGAGAATTGTTTTCAATATAATTATTTATGTAATTTTTAAAAGAGAGTCTAGAACTCCATAGAATATATTTTTAAATAAAATTTTTGTGTGTATTTATTTTTATTTAGAGCATAGGAAAATTTTATTTTAGATTTATTCTATGGAGTTTTATCTTTTTAATGAAGATTATTATTTAGAGAAAGGTGCGTTTAAATTGGATTTTATTATTAGTGCATTAGAATTATTTCATCATGGTGGTTGGGTGATGTATCCACTTTTAGCTTGTTCTATTTTAGTTGTTGCTATTGGCATTGAGCGTTTTATTTATTATAAGAGGACTTGTGGCGATAATAAAGATATGGCTCAACAAATTTTAGCTTTAGCTAAAGAGCGTAATTGGCAAGAAACAGAAAAAGTATGTGCTAATAATCGTTGCTTTGTCAGTGATGTATTGGCGATAGGCTTAAAATATCGTGAGTGTCCCATGTCAATGAAAGAAAGTTTTGAGGAATATATTTCTGTTAGAGCAAATGGTTTAAAACGAAATTTAAATTATTTAGATACTATTGTTACTATGGCTCCGTTGTTAGGTTTATTAGGTACAGTAGTGGGGATGATTAGTTCTTTTAAAGTATTAGATGTTGCTGGTGATAATCCTGCATTAATCACTGGTGGTGTAGGTGAGGCATTAATCGCGACTGCTACTGGTCTTTGTGTAGCCGTGCTAGCCTTGATTGTGCATAGTTATTTTAGCAATTGCTTAGATAGTGTTTTGACTGATGTAGAAAATGTTTGTACTGTAGTGATCAGTAAGGCAAGAGGTAAATAATAATGAATATACGTAGTAATCGCGTGGCAAGACCACCACGATTGATGATTATACCGATGATTGATATTATATTTTTCTTGATGGTGTTTTTCTTATTTAGCACTTTGCAAATGGTTTATCAAAAATCTATGCCTGTGAATTTGCCAGTAGCATCTTCTAGTCATCAAGAAGCACCAAAGCCAGTGGCTATTACACTAATGAAAGATGGCACAATCAGTATAGGTGATACTGTGGTGGGCATTGAAGAAATAAAACCACGAGTGGAACAATTAGCTGATAAAGCAGATACTCCTGTGATTTTAAGAGCTGATGAGAATGTAGAACATGGAAAAGTAATCAAAGTGATGGATGAAATCAAGAGTGCAGGTGTAACCAAATTATCCATAGCTACTCAGGAGAAATAGTCAATGAAAAAACATATTTGGAAAAAATCTTTTTCAATATCATTTGTTTTTCATTTTATAGTGGTTATAACTATTGGTGCTATGGTAGCAGGTTTTCATCAAGAGATACAAAGACCAAAAGAAGAATTGATTACAGTCAATCTAGCGGATACACCAGAACAGAGAGCGAAAGCTCAAGAAAAATCATCATTTAATTCATTTAGTAGAGATATAGAAAATATTTTTAAGCATAATACTGATAATGATAATCAAAATATTAAGAATAAAAATAATGAAGTAAATCAAAATAAAGATATAAAACAAATAAATAATGTAGAAAATAAACAGATTGAAAAAGATGAAATTAGTGCAGAAGATGGAATTTTACCAGCTTTCAATAATATGACAAATACAATATCAGAAGATGATACGCAAGCAATTAGTGGCGGTATTGGTCAGGGAGATGGTGAGAATTTTTCTGGTAGCGAAAATAAAAATAGTGGCAGTGGAAGTGGTGGCACAATAGAAGGTATGGCTGGTGGCGATAATGAAAAAGCTAATGGCAGAGCAAATGTTACCGAAGATAGATATAGTGTAGCAAGTAGATTTGCTCAAGCTGTGGAAAATCATAAATCTTATCCTTATGCATCTGTTAGATTAAATCAGCAAGGTACAGTAATTATCAATGTAACTATTGATGCAAGTGGAAATTTAATCAGTGCAGGTGTAGTTTCTAGCGTTAATGGGAATTTAGATAAGGCTGCTTTAAATGCAGTATATAGTGCATGTCCATTTGGTCATAGTTTAGGTGAAAGTATTAGTATGAATGTTCCTGTTAATTTTTATTTGAATTGATATTGAGAAAAGAGCTGTTTTTGATGCAAGAAGTTATGTTAAAACAAGAAGAAATCGAAAATATTATTATAGATGATGAAAAAAAGGATGAAAAGAAAACGTTAACTAAATTACCAGAACATAGATGTAAGCGATGTAATAGATTGCTTTTTTATGGAAATGTTAAATATGTAGAAATAAAATGCCCTAAATGTAGTTGTATAAGTAAAATTGGCAAAGATGTAAATAAAATTTGTATAAAAAGTTGATTGAAAAATAAAGAGGTGAAAATATGAGTGGCTATTTGAGAAAAGTAATTTTTGGCATTATTTGTTTGATAGCTATTGGCGGATTGTTTTTAGGCTTTCGCTCACATGAAGAAGATACAAATAATATCAGTTCAACAAGAGTCGTTACAGATAGCACAGGTAGAGAGGTAACAATACCAACACATCCTAAACGTATAGTATTATTAAATGCTTCTCATTTAGATTTATATTATTATGCTGGCGGTAAAGAGACTAATACAATAGTGGGAAAACCTACTTCAGAAGCTTTGAGTGATGAAGTTAAAGAAGGAACAAAAAATATAGAGCAAATCGGTGTAATTCACAATCCTAGTGTAGAAACTATTTTGAAATTACAACCTGATTTAGTAATTGGTGTAAATGTACCTTTTCATCAGCAATTAATTCCTACTTTGGAGAAAGCTAATATTCCTGTGTTGATTAAATCTTTAGACACATATGAAGATGTGATATCCACTTTAGGTTTTTATGGAGAATTAACAGGAGAAGAAGAAATCGCTCAAGCAAAAATCAAAGAAATAGAAGCTGATTATGAAAATGCGATTGCTAGAGCAGAAAATAAAACAGCTCCAAGAAGTTTGATAATTTGGGGAACGACAGATAGCTTTAGCATGGCAACAAGTAAATCATTTACAGGAGATTTATTAAAACGATTAGGTGGTAATAATATAGCAGATAATGTGGATTCTGTAGCAAAAGACAGTGGCTATATCCCATTAGGAATGGAATATATTGCTACACAAGATCCAGAGGCGATATTTGTAGTAACTCATGGTGATGTGGACGCAGTAAAAAATAGTATAGATGAAAATTTAGGGCAAAATCCTTTGTGGCAAGATATATCTGCTGTGAAAAATAATAGAGTATATGTATTACCATATCAGTTATTTGCTGTAAATCCTGGTACTAATATAGCTAAAGCGATAAATATATTGGCAGATGATTTATATTTACAAGAATAAAAAATATGAGGTATGGTAATGGCTATTGCTAGTATAAGTGAAAAGATAAAAGATCCTAGAAGTAAAAAACGCAATTTAGTGATGTTTTTGGGACTGATTTTGTTGGTAGCAGTTTTATTTATCAGCGTGATTATAGGTACAGCAAATACATCATTTAGCGATTTATATAATGTGTTTGTAGGTGTTCAAAATACAGAAAGCTATAGAATTTTATATCACATTCGCATTCCTAGAGTGCTTACAGCGATGTTTGCTGGTATAAATTTGGCTATTGCAGGCTGTATATTACAAGGTGTATTGAAAAATCCATTGGCAGATCCAGGTATTATTGGGGTATCAGCAGGGGCTGGTCTTGCTGCTATGGTAGTCATGATTATTTTACCTGAATATACGAATATGGTGCCAATCGTAGCTTTTGTAGGAGCGATGATAGCGACTTTAATTTTATTTGCATTGGCATGGGAAGATGGTATTCAGCCACTTAAATTGATTTTAGCTGGTGTGGCAGTTTCAGCATTTTTTGCTGGCGGTATGACATGTTTGATGGTATTTTTCTCCGATAAAATTCAAGGTACAGTGAATTGGATGGCAGGTGGTTTTTCAGGTGCTTCATGGAAGCATGTAACTATGATTTTGCCATATACTATCATTGGTTTAGTAGGTGTGAGTATCAGCAGTAAATTGTTAAATGCTTTGCAATTAGGTGATGATGTAGCAAAAAGTTTGGGAACACGAGTGGAAGCTACAAGATTTTTCCTCGTTACGCTGGCGGCTTTATTAGCTGCTTCTGCTGTAAGTGTAGCAGGTATGCTCACATTTGTTGGTCTTATAGTGCCACATATGATGCGTTTAGTAGTGGGTTCTGATTTTAACTATTTATTGCCAAGTTCAGCTATTTTTGGTGGGATTTTACTTATTGTAGCGGATACAGTGGCAAGGACTGCTTTTAGTCCGATAGAGGTGCCTGTAGGTGTATTTATGTCATTTATTGGTGCACCGTTTTTCCTTTATTTATTGAAAAGGGGAATGCAAAAGAGATGATTTTACAAGCAGATAAACTTACATTGCAATATGGGCAAAAAATCATTGCTGATAAATTGAATTTCAAGGTAGATAAATCAGAGATAATAAGTATTATTGGCCCAAATGGTTCAGGAAAATCAACATTATTAAAATCTTTAGGTAGATTATTAAAGCCTACACATGGGACTGTTTTATTAGAAGGAAAAGACATTCAAAAAATGAAACCTGGTGATATAGCACGCAAGATGTCGATATTGCCACAATCTTCAACGGCTCCAATGGATATGACTGTTTATGATTTAGTCTGTTATGGTAGAATGCCACATCAAGGATTATTTTCTTCGCCAAATAAAATTGATGAAGAAAAAATCGAAGAGGCATTGACGCAGACAAATACATCACATATGCGATATCGAAGATTAGATACTTTATCTGGTGGCGAACGTCAAAGAGCATGGCTAGCAATGGCAATAGCTCAAAACCCAGAGATTTTATTATTAGATGAACCGACTACGTATTTAGATGTAAAACATCAATTGGATTTGATGAATTTAGTATATAAATTATATGAAACGAGAAAAATCACAGTGATTATGGTCTTGCATGATTTAAACCATGCTGCTAGATATAGTCATCGCTTAGTAGCGGTGAAAAAAGGCAAGATTTTTGCTGAAGGTTTGGTGCAAGATGTATTTACAGAAAAAATACTTTGTGATTTATATGATGTAGAAACGTCAGTCATGTCTTTAGAACAAAATGGACAAAAACATTTAGTTTGTTTCCCTTATGATGTAAAACAAGGGGAGAAAAATTAGTGCAGGTTTTAAGTTTAAATAAGATAAATAAACAAATTAAGGATAAAATTATTTTAAAAGATATAAGTTTGACACTTGAAGAAGGCAAGATATTGGGGCTTTTAGGCCCTAATGGTGCTGGTAAAACGAGTATGATGAAGATAATATCAGGTTTAAGTAGAGCAAATTCAGGTAAGCTTGAGATTTTAGGGATTGATGCTGATAAAGAAAGAGCAAAGATAAAGTCTCAGCTAGGTTTTGTCATGCAGGATAATAATATGGAAAGAGAATTTTCCGTTAAAGAAGCTTTGCTATATTATGCTCGTTTGTATAAGGTGAAAAATTATAAATATGAAGTGGAAAAAATAATATCTCAATTTGAAATGAATACTTGGCAAGATAGAAAGATTGAGAAATTATCTGGCGGTATGGCTAGAAAAGCAATGATTGCTAGAGCTTTATTAGTAAAGCCTAAAATCTTATTGTTAGATGAACCAAGTGTGGGATTAGATCCTGATGTGAGATATGATATTTGGCAAGAAATAAAAAAACTAAAAAATATGGGGATAAGTGTAATTATCACTACTCATTATATGGAAGAAGCGGAATATCTTTGTGATAAAATCGCTATTTTAAAACAAGGAGAATTATTGGCGATAGATGAAGTAGAAAAAATAAAGCAGATAATGCAAAAAGATGAAAATGAAGATATAACTTTAGAAAAAGCTTTTTTACGATTTATCGGTAAGGAGGCTTATTGATTTTGAATTTTTTAGCAGTATATATGCGTGAAATGGCACTTTTGCAAAAGAAGATGGGAAAATTAGGATATATTTTCTCAGCGGTGATGTTTCCGATAATTTATTTATTTGCCTTTGGCATGGGTATTGGACCTGTAATGAATAATATCCATGGTGGTTATTTACCTTTTTTGGCAAAGGGAATGTTATCGATAACAGTCATGATGAATGCTTTTCAACAGACAGCATTATCAGTGAGTGTAGGAAGATTTTATTTTAAAACATTCCAGACATTATTATTGAGTCCGATTTCGGCTTTTCAAGTTATATTAGGCATCACTTTAGCTGGAGTTACTCGTGGCTTTATAGCTGGAGGTATTATCTATATCATAGCTATGGTGTTTTTTGATGTGCCGATGTTAAGTCTTTGGGGATTTTTAGGGATTTTATTATCTGCCTTTTGCTTTGGTATTTTAGGGATTGCCATAGGTCTTTGGATAAAAAATCCAGATGCGTTATCTTCAGTGATAAATTTTATAATTACACCGATGACTTTCTTTTGTGGTACATTTTTTCCGTTGTATAATTTGCCGGATTGGTTGCAGATTGTAGTGGGAATTTTGCCATTGACTTTAGCGAATAATTTATTGCGTACAGAAGTATTTAGTATGTATAGTTTGTTAGATATGATTTATTTAATAATTATCACATTAATCTTGTTGGTAATTAGTAGATATCAATTAAAAAATTATAATGAATAATCTAATTGATATAAAATAAAAGTTTTAAATTTTAGTGTGTTTAAGATAAATTTAGACTATAATTTGAGTAAAGATATATTTTTTATAGAAAAGAAGGAGATAAAAAATGAAATCAATAGTAGTTTATTCTAGTTTAACAGGTAATACAAAAATGGTAGGAGAAGCTATTGCCGAAGTTTTAGCTCCGAATTGTGATATTTATAAAGTAGAAGATAATCCTGATATTACAGGTTATGATTTAGTTGCTGTAGGTTTTTGGGTGGACAAAGGAACAGCTGATGCAAAAGCTAGTAAATTTTTGAAATCCATTCGCAATAGTAAAGTGGCTGTATATGCTACGCTAGGAGCCGAACCAGATTCAGAACATGCAAAAACTAGTTTGCAAAATGGTATAGATATGTTAGATAGTTCTAATGAGGTTATGGGGCGATTTATCTGCCAAGGAAAGATTGATCCTAAATTATTAGAGGCAATGAAAAAAATGTTTGGTACAAAAGTTTCTAAAGAAAATTTTCATGCAGTAGATGAAAAGCGTTTGGAACGTCATCGCAAAGCTAGTACACACCCTGATGAGCAAGATTTGGCTAATGCAAAGAAAGTATTTAGTGAGATTAAAGCAAAAATGAGTGGTGAAATGAATTTATGAGCAAAATAAGAGAAATATTAGATAATCTATCAACTGAACAATATAAGATGATGATAGGGGAAAAATCTTGTCAGCCTTTGACGGAGACTTTTAGAAAAAAAAGAGTAGTTCATCCAGGGGCAAATGGACAGATGGTACCACCTATAAAACAGCAAGAAATTTGGCTTGAATATATGCAAAGAAAAGGAGATAAAAGTAAAAAGAAAGCAGTATATATACACATTCCTTTTTGCAGTCAAATTTGTCTATACTGTGGTTTTTTCCAGAATTATTCTAATGAAGAACGCGAAACCATGTATGTAGATAGATTAATCAAGCAATTATTGATGGCAAAAGAATATAAATATGTACAAGATAGTGTGATTAATGCTGTATTTTTTGGTGGAGGAACACCATCTACATTATCGCCATATAATGCAGATAGATTATTAAAAACTATGAATGAAGTATTGCCACTTGCTAATGATTGCGAAATAACTATGGAAGCTCGTGTACATGATTTAGTTGATGAAAAATTGCAAGTATGGTTTAAACATGGTGTAAATCGCATATCTGTGGGTGTACAATCTTTTGATACAGCTATTCGTCAAAGTATGGGACGCAAAGATGATAAAGAAACTGTTATTGAAAATCTCAAACGAGCTGCAAGTTATAATCAAGCAGTATTAATCATAGATTTAATATATGGTTTACCTGCTCAAGATGTGGATAACTTTGTAAATGATTTAAAAATAGCAGATAGTTTGCCAATTGATGGTATGGATTTGTATCAATTAAATGTGTTTGAACAATCTGCATTAAAAAAAGCAATAGATAATGGCAAAATACCACCTGCGGCAACGACAAAACAACAGGCAAAATATTTAGAAGCAGCTATTTCATATTTAGATGAATTAGCTTATAAGCGATTGAGTGTCTGTCATTGGGCAAAAACAAATCGTGAACGCAGTATGTATAATACTTTGGCAAAATCAGGAGCTGATGTGATACCATTTGGTTCAGGGGCTGGCGGTTTTGTAGGAGATATTTCTATGTTTTTAAATAGAGATTTACAACGTTATATGAATGCTATTGATGAAGGAAAATGGCCATTGATGGTTTTAACCAAAGAAGCAGAAGGCAAAGTTTTATTTAAGGATATTCAAGCACAAACTGAAAATTGTATGGTAAATATGCAAAAATTAGCTCAAGTATATAGTGAAGAACTTTTACAATTAGAAGAAGTACTCAATATTTGGGTGGAATATGGCTTATTTGAAAAATGTGGTCATACTTATAAAATGACGATTGCTGGTCAATTTTGGCAAAATAATATCACACAGACAATAATAGAACTTACACAACAATTATTGATGGGCAAAAAATCTTTTGAAGTTCAGCCAATAGCAGCACAAGGTTAAATATATAAATAAAATAAGGCAGTTATGATTAATTTTGATAACTGCCATAATTTTTAAAGTATAAACGATAATGATTATTATTAATAAAACTTAATTTTATAATAAAGGAGACGAGCAATGCTAACAAAAAAACGTAAATCTACACTTTTAACTTTATCTATATTGATGGGATTGACAAGTTGTACGCAAGCCAGTGAAGTAATCCAAACACCAGATGTAGTGGTAACAGCTACGAAAACTCAACAAGAAGTGAAAGCTGTATCTAATGCAGTAGAAGTCATCACAAGTGAAGATATTGAACAATTAGGAGCAACAGATATTTATTCTGCTTTGAAATTGGCAACAAATGTTGATGTTTCTCAAATAGGTGCAGGTCATAGATTGATGGTTCGTGGGAAAAATGCAGGTGCTTTAGTATTATTAGATGGTAGAAGAATGTCAAATGAATATTCATCAATGACTAGAGGAGCTTTTGATTTAGATAAGATAAATTTATCTAGTGTAGAACGCATTGAGATTGTTAGAGGTGCAGCCTCCGCTCAATATGGTGCAGATGCTGAAAGTGGAGTAATCAATATTATTACGAAAAAATCCAAAGAACAATCTGTAACTGTAGGAGCAAATACAGGAACTGATGTCATGAATAATTATTATCGTTTTGATTTAGGTCAGCAAGGTAAATTCAATGGGGTAGTGAATGCTAATTTTGCTAAATATCGTAAACGTGAATTTGTCGGTGGCACAGGAACGAATTATTTTGGTCCTAGAACAAATTATGATTTTAGTGGAACGTATGCATTTGATGATAGTAATAATTTAGATTTTTATATAGGTTATTATGATGAAAAATCAAAGAAAATAACAGATTATTCTTCTATGGGAATGGGCAAAAGTTCTGCAAATTATGATAAGACAAATCAAGATTATAGTATAGCTTATAATGGAAAAGGCGATAATAGTAATTATATGATTAGAGCTTATTATAATCGATATGATAAGGAAGAATATAAGGGCAGTAAAAATAATAGTTATAAACAAAATACATTTGATACTTTAGGTATTGAAGCTAAAAATACAGTACAAGCAGGAGATGAGCATTTATTAACTTATGGTGTTGAATATAAAAATATAGGTGTAGAAGGCCCAATCTTAGCTTTAGGTGAAGGTAATAGCAAGGACAATTCTGCTTATGCTGGATATATTCAAGATGAATGGTTCATAAATGATAAAATTTTATTTATTCCAGCAGTAAGATATGACCATGATGAACAATTTGGCGGAAAAACGACACCTAAATTAGGTGCAACTTATTTTCTAAGTGATAATAGTCGTATAAAAGCGAATTGGGGTAAATCATGGAGAGCTCCGAATTTAGTGGAATTATATGCTGGGCAAGATCATGGTTTTACTACGATATATGGAAATCCAGATTTGAAACCAGAAGAAGCTACTACATGGGAACTGGGTTTTGAAGCTGAAAAAGATAATAATTGGTTGAAATTAAATTATTTTAATAGTAAATATGATAATTTAATAACATATGATAAGGTAAATGGAAAAAATACATTTATCAATGCTCAAGATGCCAAAACTGATGGCGTAGAATTTGAAGTAGGTCGCCAATTTAATGACAATTGGTCTATTAGAGCGACTAGTAATTGGCTCAATGCTAAAGATAGTGATGGGGAAAAAGTATCTGCGACAGCCGATAATATTTCCACTTTAGAATTAAATTATGATGATAATGATATTAATGGATATAGTGCTAAGCTTTGGAATTCTTGGGTAAGTAATTATCATTATGCTAATGAAAATTATGATTATAATACTTTAAATTTTGTAGTAAATAAAAAATTCGCTTTTGATGATGGTCGAAGTGGACGAGTTTATGCAGGTGTAGATAATATTGGAGATAAAAAAATAGGAGATATTTATTTAGAAGGCAGAATTTGGCGTGTAGGAGCAGAGATTATTTTTTAAATAAAAAATATTCATAGCTAAAGAAAAGCAAATAATACGTTTAATCTGTTTATATTAATGATAATGATTATTGTTAATATAAACAATTACATACAAAGGAGTTAATATAATGAGATTATCTACAAAAAAACAACAAACTTTATTGACTTTATCAGTGTTATTAGGTTTATCAAGTCCAGTATATGCACAAGATATACAAAATAATGACGTGATAGTTACACCAGATGTAGTAGTTACAGCGACACGAACTCAAGAGGAAGTAAAAGCTGTACCGCAAACTGTAGAAGTAATTACTAAAGAAGATATTGAACAATTAGGAGCAACAGATGTTTATTCTGCACTTCGTTTGGCAGCTAATGTAGATGTAACTTCAGCAGGTATGGCAGGTCATAATGTGATGATTCGTGGAATGAGCACAAATCATACTTTAATTTTAATAGATGGTAAAAGATTTGCTGGAGAGGATACAAGTGCCACACAAAATGTTTATGCCTTAGGTCGTTTGAGTCTGTCAAATATTGAGCGTATTGAAATTGTGCGTGGCAGTGCTTCAGCACAATATGGTTCAGATGCTTTAGGTGGAGTAATTAATATCATCACTAAGAAATCAAAAGAGCCATCAGTTATGGTAGGTATCTCTACAGGATCAGAATCTATAAATAATTATTATCATATAGATTTTGGTAAACAGGGAAATTTCAGTTCTACTTTTGATATGCGTTTTAGTGATGTACGTAAGAATATGCAAGCTGGAGACGAAGGAAGTAATTATTATGGCCCTATCCAAGATTTTAATTTTGCTGGAACATGGGATTTAGGAAATGATAAAGAAATTGATTTGACGCTTGGCTATTATAATGAGCATACAAAGGCAGATTATGCTGATAAATATACATCAACAGGCGTTTTTCAAACTAGTAAGGATAAAAAGGAATGGTATGATTATAGAAGATATGATTATAGTTTAGGTTATAGTGGCAAAACTGATAATAGTGATTATATGATTAGGACTTTTTATAGTAGATTGGATAAAGAAAATAATTTATATAATTATCGCAATAATTTTCCAGGACCAATGGAAAATATTTTGGGTTCAATGTATCCAAAATATGATTGGGATAAATCCACTTATACGCTTTGGGGCATAGAAGGTAAAAATACTGTGCAATTAAGTGATAATCATCTTTTGACATTTGGTGGCGAATATCGTCAAAATAAAGTCGAAGGTACTCGTTTGAGTGATGGAGGTGATAATGTACATCAAGTAAGTCAATCAGGAAATGGAATAGTGAGTAATAAATATTATTCAGATAAAGAAATAAATACATGGGCAGGATATATCCAAGATGAATGGCAAGTGAATGATAAATTATTAGTAATTCCATCTATGCGTTATGACCATGATAGTTCTTTTGGTGGGGAAGTTACACCAAAAATAGGTGCGACATATTTTATCAGTGATAATAGTCGCATTAAAGCTAATTGGGGTAAAGGCTTCAAAGCTCCAACTATTAGTGAATTATATATGGCAATGCATCGTGCAATGGGTGGGCAAACTGTCAATGTTTATGGCAATCCAGATTTAAAACCAGAAAAATCTACTTCATGGGATATCAGTTTTGAAGCTGAAAAAGATAATAATTTTGGTAAATTAACATATTTCAATAATGATGTTAAAAATTTAATCACTACAAAACAAATAGGTAGTAGTTATTATGATCAGAGATATATAAATGTAGATGAAGCTGAAATTGATGGTGTGGAAATGGAAATTGGTCGCAATTTAGACGATAAATGGACAATAAAAGCAACAAGTAACTGGCTTGATGCAACAGATAAAGTGAGTGGTGATCGTTTAGATAATAGAGCAAGAAATATGACTACATTGCAATTATTATATGATGATCATGATGATTGGGGATATAGTGCGATTTTATGGCAACAATGGACTAATAAATACCATTATGATGATAATGATTATAATTTTAATACAACTAATTTTGTACTCAATAAAAAATTTGGTGAAGGAAATAGAGTTTATGCAGGTGTAGATAATATTTTTGATAAAAAAATTAGTGATATTGGTTTAGATGGTATGATTTGGCGTTTGGGTGCAGAATGGACTTTCTAAGATAATAAGATAAATTAAATAAAGTAGCAGGGTAAAATCTTGCTACTTTGTTTTAATTAATAAATAAATTTTTACTAAAAGGAGATGGTGTTTTGAAAAAGTTTTGGCAGATAATTGCTTGTAGTGGGCTAGTATTGACTAGTTGTTTGGGAGGTATGGCTCAAGCACAAAATGGAAAATCTGACGTAGAGTATTATTATCAAGGGGAAAAATTTGATTTAGATAAAGCGGTGAGCATTTCTCAAAATTATGATGTAGTATTTTTTGATGAATATCACGACCAAAAATCTATTCATGAAGCAGAATTATCATTTCTTCAAGAGATGTATAAACAAAATAAAGATATGATATTATCTATGGAAATGTTTGAAAGAGATGTTCAGCCTGTAATGGATAAATATTTGAATGATGAAATAACAGAAATAGAATTTATAAATAATTCTCGTCCATGGGAAAATTACCAAACAGATTATAAACCATTAGTAGAATTTGCTAAAGAAAAAGATATGTATGTTTTAGCATCGAATATTCCACGAAGAATAGCTAATCAATATACAAAAGTAGGTGATTTAGCTTTAATTGAAGATAAAGATAAAATTTATTTGCCGAAAAAACATTTAGTAGAATATGAAAGATATTATGATAAATTCAAAAATTATATGTCTATGAGCGATGGTCAAAGTCATATGATGATGACACCAGAAAGGATAGAAGCTTTCTATAAAGCTCAATGCTTAAAAGACGATACCATGGCGGAAAGTATTGTTGAATTTTTAAACGAACATAAAGATACAAAAGTTCTCCATATACAAGGAAGTTTTCATGGTGATGAACATTTAGGCGTGGTAGAAAAAGTAAATAAATTAAATCCTAGCTTAAAGACTGTAGTTATAACACCTATTGAGGCTAAAGACTATGAGAAAATGAAACATAATTATGGTGAGGATACTATAATTATGACTTTTGTGAGAAAATAATAATATAATAATTATAAATTTTTACTATATAAAAATTTATAAATTCAAATACAACACTTGTTAAAGTTAAATAATGTGTTATACTAAGTATAGGCAAAACATAACAAAAGAGTCATATAGACAGCAAAACCCCATGAAGTTCGCACCTTCATGGGGTTTCTTGCGTTATATAGCTAACGTTGAAGCTAGGCTAGTTGCCACATAAAATCGAAAAAAGCATGTCTAGCCCTTTGCAAATATAGTAGGCAACTACACTTGCCATGACAGCTTTTAAAAACATAACAAAATGAGACATATAGACACCTCCTAACTGTTACCAGTATAGGAAGGGCAACGAAAAATATTATAACATAAAAAATTTTTTTATGTTATGAATTGTTAATCCAAGTGAGACACTTCTTTTAAAAATAAATAAAATGGATTATCCCAATTCTTTTTTCTTCGTTTTCCTTTATGTCGTAAATTCTTAAATGAAATACCTTTTAATTTACCAATATAAATCCAGTTATAAATAGTTTTAAAGGAAAGTTTACCATTTAAAAGTGCATTAGAAATCTGTTCTGGAGACCAATTTTCATGTAATTTTTCAGAAATAAGATTAGAACTAGAGTGAAAAGAATTTTTACGACGTTCAAGATAGTTATCGTGAGCAGATGTAGAGACATATTCATTTTTAATTTTATTACGAGATAGTTCTCGAGCAATAGTAGAATGATGGCGATGCAAAAATTTAGCAATAAAACGAGTAGAATAACCTAAAATAGAAAGAACTTCTATACGAATACGTTCAGATATGGTAAGATGATGATAGCTCATTATGAATTTTCCTTTCGTGTAGGTTTTGTGTGGTAACTTTATTTTACACGAAAATTCATAATGAGTTTTTTATTTTTCTAGGTGTCGCACTTAATTATACAATCCATCATATATAAAATAATAGATATAAAGGCTAAAGCTATATATTTTCAAATATATCTTTTACTTTAATCACTAAGTTATCACAAACTGATACTTTTATGTCAGTGTAAATAGTAAGCTTATTTTTATCGTCATTTGCTAAAGCATCATTTTCATCTATTTCTTCATCTGTGAAATATACATAAATATTGTCTAAATAAAATCGACCATTATTATTTAAATATACTTCTACAGATTTATCTACAGTATTTACTATCCAGTATTCTTTTACGCCAAATTTTTCATAAATATCTTTTTTTATTCCTTTGTCATTTTTGGCTGTAGATGGAGACAAAACTTCTACTACTAAATCTGGAGCACCTTGTATATTTAAGTCAGTGATAATATTTTTATTACATATAATCATTACATCAGGAATAAAATGATTTTTTTCATCTAAATATACATCTACACTATCAGCAAAAGCTTCGCATTTTTTTCCTTTTAAATATGTTCTAAATTCGGAAAAAATATTACCTAATGCTCTACTATGGTCTATTCTAGGACGTGGTAACATCATAATAATTTTTCCGTCAATTAGTTCAAAACGTTCCTTATAATCATCAGTATATGCAAGATTACTCATATTATTCACCTCATATTAAAATAAACTTTCTAATGAACTAAGAACCTTATTAGTAATAGCTCTTTGATGAGCTGTTTTATTTATTTTGGGTTGTATTCTTTATTGCTTTTTGTTCTTTATATTCAGCTAATTTTTTATCACGTCCTACAAGTTCTGAACTTCTATCACGTATTGTTTCTCCTAAAGTTGAAGGCATGATTATTTCTTTTATTTTATGCTCATTACCACTAGCTGTGGGTATTGAATGATTATTTTCATAAATAGCATATTCATGAGCAGAGTATTGATTATCTTTATAGAAAATTTCTATATGTTCTAACATAAATATATTTTTTGCTGGTCTAATCAAACAAATCCATAAATCTGTACTATCTGTTACAGGATTGTATTTAATGGTTTCTTTATCTATATATGTTGTATATTCATTATCAGAAGATATCCAAAACCATCTATTTTCATTTATATTTTGAGCAAAAGCTGTAGATATAAATATCATTAAATTTAAGATACATATTATACATATTTTTTTCATGGTATCACCTATTATTATAATTCTGTTTGATATTTGATATTTTTATCAGGTGTTTGTATATTAGTTATTATTACATTAGTTGTAGTATTGGAAAATACTTTTATTAAGTTTTTATCTTTATCTATAAATGGGTTTAATTCAAAATTTGAAGTTATAGTATTTTCTTGATTAGGTTGCATTACTATATTGTCAGTAATAGTTTTTTCATAAACAATATTATTATTATTGTCTATAAATTGTATCTGGATATTATTTATAGTTATATTTTGATTAGTTAAAATTTTTAAAGGGATATAAACAGCAACTTTCCCATCAATTAAGCCAAATATATTTTGAGTTTGTAAATTAGCCTTTACATTAGTCATGTTAATAGAAATATTTTGTGATATTTCATCAGATATTTGTTTATTTATTTCATCTAGTTTTTCTTTGGTAGCTTGAGTATATCCTTTGATTTTATTTTCATTTTGTTTTTCGCTATTAGCAATTTTATTATTTGTCTTATTCGTTTCAAATGGATTAGTCATGTTAAAATTGCCATCACGAACATAATTAATAAATCCATCTTTTAAAGATTTAACTATAGCTGGTTTTACTGTTTGAATTATTCCTTGAATAAGAGGATTATTCATATCATTAGTGGACATCTCTTGGGCTAAAAATCCATCTACTGCTTGAGTACATAAAGCTTCAGTATCGACATGTTTTTCAAAAGCTACTACATCATGATTTTGTACAGATTCTTGTATAAGTTTTAAACTATATTGAGGTGTTTTTACCCAATAGAAGAAATAAAATGCACACCCTGCTAAAATTAATAATACTATTAATCCTATAATTTTATATATTTTTTTATTATTTATAGATTGAACTTCTGAATTAGTTTCTTCCATGATAAAATGCACTCCTTTAAATAAAAATTTTTATAATCAATATGATTAAAATAAGAAGTTATCATTAAATTTATCTTTTAGGTGTTTGTTTAATAAAAATAATTCTATTTTGAAAATAGTATTTTTGAAATACATCTTTTCCTAATATTTTGATTAAGTTAGTAACTTCTTGTCTGTAATGTTTTTCGTCATAATAGAATATCTTTACTGTAGGAGTATATTTTTTTAGAACACTATTTATAATTTTTTCTAATATTTCTTTATCGCTTTCATCTAATGAATGACCATGTATATATACTGTATCAAAATCTGCATAGTTTTTATAGTCTGTAGGGTCTAGCCAACTAACATATTTATAGTCAGTCTTTTTATATATACGTTGAAAATATTTTTTAAAATATACAGTATCAACAATTTTATTTGCTGTATCTTCTGTTAAGGTTTCATTTATACCTAATACTAGATTATTTTTATTTAATGAGCCATGAATAAAATCAATTTTATCATCATCTATGTCAGAATATATTTTTCTAAATGTATCAGTATAGTTGAAGCTTAAAACATGTGTTATTTTATAATCAATGTCAGAAATATCTTTAGTTTTTGTGAGATTAGAAATATCTTGTTCTAATAAATAATCTCTTAACATATTTGTTAATTCATTTAAATCTTTTTCAAGGATTTTAATACTAATATTATAATGTTCATTAATGTATTTATAATAATTATTACCAATAATAAATGGAAATAAACAATTTTTAAAGTAATAACTTGATTTAGATTGTATTTTTTTTATAGTAGTGTATTCATCTCCACTATAATAGCTCATATTATCAATAAAATTATTAATGTTAATTTCTTCTATTAGACTTATTATTTTTTTTAATTCAGTTTCAATATCTATCCAATTATTACCTTGTAATTTATTTTGTTTATATTCCTTTATTAGATATAATAGTAAATTATTATCTTTAATAAGATATTTATTATTATTTAAAATAATTTCATTTTTTGAAGAAACGTTGTTGTTAATAGTATCAAAAAAATCAGTATAATGGGTTTTTAAATCATGTTCTAAATCAAAACCATTTCCTATTATTAAAAGGTTATTATTAAGATTAAAAATAAAACTTATATTATAAGTATTATTATTATTAAAATTTTTTTCTATACTTTTAGATAATGGAGTTATATTAGCTTTTTTAAATTTATTGATAATATCATTATAATCATGGATCATAGGAATATTTTTGATTTCTATAAAAGGTTTGATTGTCTTGTTATTTAGTCCTTTTTGAATTATATTCAAAAAACCTAGTGCATTCAATCTAGATTCAGTGAGAGCAAAATCTGTTTCATTTAAATTATATAGGGTAATATCCAAAATATTTCCTCCTTAAATAAATTTATAAAAATAGAGTTTATAATTATAAGTATATATGATAATTATTTTTTATGTCCTAATTCTAGAAATTAGATAATATATTGTTTATCAATATCACTAGAATAGGACATCAATTCAGATGAGAACATAGTGGTTATGTTTTTTGTACATATTTGGGAAGAATGTTCTGTTAGCAATATTATAAGAGTGGTTTTTAAGTTTTTATCAATATAAATTATACAATTTTTATTTGTATTTTTGAATATATAAATTTATCAATGCCTAATTTATAAGGATTATGTAGTTTCAAAGGGATAATATATATTTAGATTAATTGATAATAAAATATTAATGTTGTAAACTTTATTATAAGTATAGTAATACGCTAATTTTTATATGGGAGTGTATTTTATGATAGTTGAATTGACAGAGGAAGATATAAAATTTAAATATATAACACCAGCAATAGAAAATGTTGGTTGGGATAAAGATAATGTATTTTATGAATACTATATAACAAATGGAGCTGTGCAAGTACGAGGTGATAAGGTAACACGAGGAAAACGCAAAAAAGCAGATTATGTACTGACTTATGGTGTGAATAAAAAACCATTGGCGATTATAGAAGCGAAGAAAATGAATTATTCTATAGGGCATGGTATGCCACAAGCTATGGAGTATGCTCAAATGTTAGATGTAAAATTTGCTTATTCTTCAAATGGAAAGGGTTTTATTGAATATGATTTTTTCACAGGGAAAACAAGAGAGATAAAATTAGAAGAATTTCCAACACCTGAACAATTATGGAAGCGTTATATTGAAGGTGAAAAATTGGATAAAGATATGCTCAGCGTTGTACAAGAAGCATATTATGTTGATCCACTGGCAAATAAAAAGCCTAGATATTATCAACAAGTAGCTATTGATAGGACTGTTGAAGCTGTTGCTAAAAATCAAAAACGTATTTTATTAGTGATGGCAACAGGTACGGGAAAAACATATACAGCATTTCAGATTGTATATAGACTTACTAAAGCGAAAAAGGTAAATCGTGTACTTTATTTGGCTGATAGAAATATCTTGATAGATCAGACTATTGTACAAGATTTTAAACCATTTGAAAAAGTCATAACGAAAGTAAAGAATAGACATTTAGATAGTTCCTATGAAATTTATATGAGTTTATATCAACAACTTGTTGGTGAGAATGGTGAAGAAATTTTTCGTGCATTTAAACCAGAATTTTTTGATTTAATCATTGTAGATGAATGTCATCGTGGTAGTGCCAAAGAAGATTCACAGTGGCGAACTATTTTGGAATATTTTAATAGTGCAGTACAAATAGGTCTTACAGCGACACCGAAGGAAACTAAAGAAGTAAGTAATTTAGCTTATTTTGGTGAACCTATATATACTTATAGTTTAAAACAAGGTATAGCTGATGGCTTTTTAGCACCATATAAACTTATTCGTGTGAATATAGATAGAGATAGTGAAGGCTGGAGACCGTATAAAGGACAATTCGATAAAAATGGTCTGCAAATCGAGGATAAATTATATTTAGGAAAAGACTTTGATAAAAATTTAATTATTGATGAACGTACCCAAGAAGTAGCAAAGCGTATTACAAAATGGCTAAAAGAAAATGGCAGATATAGTAAAACTATTGTTTTTTGTGTGGATATAGAACATGCTGAAAGAATGAGGCAAGCACTTATAAATGAAAATAGCGATATCATGAAGGCTAATCCTAATTATATTATGCGAATAACAGGTGATAATAAAGAAGGAAAAGCTATGCTAGATTATTTCATTGATCCTAGTGAAAAATATCCGACAATAGTTACTACATCAAAGTTAATGACTACAGGTGTAGATGCTAAGACTTGTAAATTAATTGTATTAGAAAATAATATAAATTCTATTATTGAGTTTAAACAAATTATTGGACGTGGCACTCGCTTAAATCCAGATTATGATAAAAATTATTTTACTATCATGGATTTTAGGGGAGTAACGAGATTATTTGCAGATCCTAATTTTGATGGTGATCCTATAGTTATTATTGAAGATGATGGAAAAGATGAAAATACAAGTACGAATACTACAGAAGAAACAGGCGAAGATATAGCAAGTGAAGATGGTGATATATTTACGCCACCAATGGTGCATGAAGGCAAAGTAAAATATCATGTGGATAATGTAGATGTAAATATAGTAAATGAACGTGTACAATATCTTGATGCTAATGGAAAATTAATAACAGAAAGCGTCGTTGATTTCACTAAGAAAAATGTTCGCAAGGAATATGCTTCTTTAGATGAATTTATTAATGCTTGGAGCAGTACAGCGAAAAAGCAAGTTATTCTTGAAGAATTAGCAAAGCATAATGTTTCTATAGATGAACTATATAAGGCTACAGGTAAAAATGATATAGATGAATTTGATTTAATTTTGCATATTGTTTATGATCAAAAACCTTTGACGAGAAAAGAACGTATTAATAATGTGAAAAAAAGAGATTATTTTGCTAAGTATTCGCCAGTTTGTAGAGAAGTATTAAATGCTTTGATGGAACAATATAAGAATGAAGGCATAAGAGAAATACAAAATCTTCAAGTTTTACGCAATAAAAATTTTGCTAAATGGGGAACTGCACCAAAAATTGTAAAAATGTTTGGCGGTAAAGAAAAATATTTTCAGGCAGTAGATGAACTCACAAGTTTAATCTATAATAATGAAATATCCGCAAATCAAGGAAATAATATATATAATCTATAAAAGGAGTGCATGAATTAAACTATGAGTTTAGGAGCATTTGTAAAAAACATTCAAAATATAATGCGTGGGGATAGCGGTGTAAATGGTGATGCACAGCGTATCGAGCAATTAACATGGCTATTATTTTTAAAAATTTATGCCAAGAAGGAAGAAGACTGGGAACTTTTTGATGAGAATTATAAATCTATATTGCCAGAAGAATGTAAATGGGAAAACTGGGCAGTAGATGATGCAGATGGTAAGTCTTTAACAGGAGATAAGTTATTAGAATTTGTCAACGAAAAGTTATTTAAACAGTTAAAAGAAATAAAATTTTCAGCAGATGCTCCTATGAAGCATAAGATTTTAAGAGATGTATTTGTAAGCACCAATCAATATATGAAAGATGGTGTTTTACTACGTCAATTAATCAATGAAATCAATAAAATAGATTTTGATAATATCAAAGAATTGCACGCTTTTGGCGAAATTTATGAAACCATCTTGAAAAGTTTGCAAAGTGCAGGAAATGCAGGGGAATTTTATACACCTAGGGCAGTAACTGATTTTATTGTAGAAATGGTAAATCCAAAGCTTGGCGAAACTGTAGCTGATTTTGCTTGTGGGACAGGTGGATTTTTGACTTCTACATTAAATCATTTAGAAAAAAATATGAAAAATACAGAAGATAGAACACAGTATAATAATGCTATCTATGGTATAGAGAAAAAGCCTCTACCGCATTTATTATGTGTAACAAATATGTTAGTGCATGATATAGATAATCCTGCTATTTATAATGCTAATTCTTTAGAACGTAATGTAAGAGAATATAAAGATAATGAAAAATTTGAAGTTATTTTGATGAACCCGCCTTATGGCGGAGCTGAAGGAGAGCAGATAAAAAACAATTTCCCAGCAGATTTACGCAGTAGTGAAACAGCAGACTTATTCATATCTTTAATTATGTATCGTTTGAAAGAAAATGGTAGAGCAGCAGTTATCATACCAGATGGATTTTTGTTTGGTTTAGATAATGCCAAAGTGGCTATCAAGAAAAAATTATTTAGTGAATTTAATGTGCATACGATTGTTCGCCTGCCTGCTTCTGTGTTTGCTCCATATACATCTATTACTACAAATATTATCTTTTTTGATAATACAGGAACTACGAAAGAAACTTATTTTTATCGTTTGGATATGCCAGAAGAATATAAACATTTTTCTAAGACAAAACCAATGAAATTAGAACATTTTGCTGATTGTATAAAATGGTGGAATGATAGATGCGATATTCAAGATGAGGATACTGATACTTATAAGGCTAAAGTTTATACATTAGAAGAAATCGTAAATCGTAATTATGATATAGATTTATGCGGTTATCCTACAGTGGAAGAAGAAGTCTTATCTCCAGAAGAAACTATTTTAGAGTATAAAGAAAAAAGAGCTACTTTGAATGCCAAGATAGATAAGAAGCTCCAAGAAATAGAAAATATTTTAGGGGTAAAATTATGCTAGCAGATAAATTAAGAAAATCAGTATTGCAATCAGCTATACAGGGAAAATTGACAGAGCAATTAGCTACAGATGATAAAGTAGAAGATTTATTACAAGCGATAAAAGAAGAAAAAGAACTTTTAATCAAAGAAAAGAAGATAAAAAAACAAAAACCATTACCAGAGATAACAGAAGAAGAAATACCATTTGAAATACCTGAAAATTGGAGATGGGTAAGATTAGGTGAGATTAGTTTATTAAATATAGGATTAATATTTAAACCTACAGAAATATCTAATGAAGGAACAATAGTATTACGTTCTAGTAATATAAAGAATGGGAAAATAGATTTATCAGATATTGTAAGAATAAATAAAGAGATACCTGTATCAAAATTAGCAAAAAAAAATGATTTATTAATATGTGTAAGAAATGGAAGTAAGAAGTTAGTAGGAAAAACAGCTATAATAGAAAATGATAATTTTGCTTTTGGAGCTTTTATGTCTATTTGTAGAAGTAAATGTTATAAATATTTATATTATTATCTATCATCTCCGTTATTTAGAGGTAATTTCGATAGTGTAACGACGACAACGATAAATCAAATAACACAAACTAATTTAAAAAACAGGATTGTACCATTACCACCATTAGCAGAGCAAAAGCGTATTGTAGAAAAGCTTGATAATGTTTTGGCTAATATAGATGAATTAAAAGCTAATGAAGAAAAATTATCTATATTACAAAAGAATTTCCCCGATAAGTTAAAAAAATCTATATTGCAATCAGCTATACAAGGGAAATTGACAGAGCAGTTAGCTACAGATGATAATGTAGAAGATTTATTACAAGCGATAAAAGAAGAAAAAGAACGCTTAATCAAAGAAAAGAAGATAAAAAAACAAAAACCATTGCCAGAAATAACAGAAGAAGAAATACCATTTACTATACCTGAAAATTGGAAATGGGTAAGGCTAGATGATATATGTGTATATTTACAAAGAGGAAAATCACCAATATATTCAGATATAAAAAAATATCCTGTTGTATCTCAAAAATGTAATCAGTGGAGTGGATTTACTTTAGAGCCGGCAAAATATTTAGCACCAGAAGTATTAGAAAAATATGCTGATGAAAGATATTTAAAGAAACATGATATATTAATAAATTCAACAGGATTAGGCACAGTTGGAAGGGTATGTTTATTTAAAACAGATTCAAAATATCCTATTGTAGTAGCAGACAGTCATGTTACAGTTGTGCGTAGCACACGTTTAATAAGTGAAATATATATAAAATATTTTTTATCTTCTCCACATATTCAAGATAATATAGAAGATATGTGTAGTGGTTCAACCAAACAAAAAGAATTGGCATTGAATACAATAAAAAATTTATTAGTAGCATTACCACCATTAGCAGAACAAAAGCGTATAGTAGAAAAATTAGATAAGCTTTTAGCTGATATAGAAGAATTAAAGATATAATAAATAATCATTTTAGTGCTATAATAATCAATAGAAATGATTGTGAGGGACGTTAAATGATACTTTCAGATAAAAAAATAAGGGAATTAGTAGATAAAAATAATTTAATTGAAAATTATAATGAAAAAAATTTACAAGCAGTATCGTACGATATTACTTCTAGTAATGTAATTCAAGTATTCAATCGTGTGTTAGGTACTATAAATTTAAGAGATAAGGCATCTACTTCTTTAGCTAATAAAGAAATTACTATTGATTATGGATATAAAATTATGCCTAATGAATATATTTTAGTGAAAACGAAAGAAAAATTTAATTTTCCTGCGTTTTTAACTGGTCATATTAGACCAAGAACAACTTTCTCAAGATTGGGTTTAATTTTAAGTGATCAACATATTAATCCTACTTTTTCTGGTCATTTATATTTAGGCTTTTTGAATACTACACCATATACTATAGAAATATATCCTAATTTGAAAATTGGTCAGATAATTTTTGAAAAAATTGAAGGTGAAGTAACAGAAGAACTCTTATATAAAAATAAAATTGATGCAAAATATCAAAATGAAGATAAGTTTATTTCGCCATCAGTTGCTGATGAAATAGAGGCAGAATATCAAAGAATTTTAAAGAGGATATTAGAAAAATAAAATGTCTAGAATATTACATCAAACTCTTATGGATTACTTGGATATTACAGAACCTGATACTAAACATAAAGATATAATTGTTAAGCATTTAGAAAATGATATAACTAGAGAAATAATTAATGAGAATATCGAAGAAATACAAATAAGAGAAAAACAAGCTTTTAAGAAAACAATTTTAAAAGAAAAGCTACAGAGTGCAAAAGAAGTAGCAATTATAGCCATTATAGTTGGTTTTTTTGTAGGATTACTTGTAAATCAAATAACTGAAATTATAGCATGGGGAAAATCTCAAATGGGCGAATTTGCAGGAGTTTTTACAGGAATATCTAGTATAGCTATATTGTTACTTATTTTTGCAGCATATAAATATTGGTTTGTAGATAAAATATCAAATATATTAAATGAGGATAAGGATAAAAACAATGAATAGAATATTACCAAGAGCTGGAGAAATATGGCTTCATTTTAAAAACAATAAGTATTTAATTATAACTGTTGCTGAACATACAGAAACGAAAGAACAATTTGTAGTATATAAAGCCTTATATGGTGATTATAAAAATTATATACGTCCTCTTGATATGTTTATGAGTGAAGTTGATCATGAAAAATATCCTGAAGTGAAACAAAAATATAGATTTGAAAAAATTATTGAATAAAAAGCAGGTATTAATACCTGCTTTTTTTATTACTACATTAATATTTGAGGTGGATTTATTATATGAAAAAAATACAATCTATGTTTAAGAATATAGGCAAGAATATTATAGTATCTTTAATGTTTATTGGCATATTTTTAAATTTTAATTTAGATGATATTTTAAAAGTGATAACAGGGATAGTATCTATTTGTGGATTAATAATAGCATATTCTTATAATAATGGAGCTAAAAACCAACGAGAACAACAATTATTACAGATAAAAAAAGAAAATTATATTAAATTTTTAGAAGCATTTCTTAATAAAAAAATATATTTCACAAAAGATACAATAATTCCTATAAAAAAAGATGGTCGCTTTGATTTATCTAAAGAAGTTATAGAAATTAATGAAATATATTGTAAAGAAGTTTGTAAACTCAATATTTATGCTTCCAGGTATATATTAGAATTTATTTCTTGTTTTAATGATTTTGAAGTAATAGATGTGATGGTATTTGAAAAATATAGTGTAGACATTTGGCGGATAGATAATAAAGATAATCGTATTGGTACTCTGATTAAAATTTTTGAAGATAAAACTTCAAGTGAGATAGAGAAAAAACTTCATAATCTTAGATTAAAATTTTTAGAATCTAAGGATTTAATGAATATATTAAATAATAATTTAGATTTAAAAATTTATATAAATAATGTACTAGATGATAATGAATTATCTAGTACATATTATATTTCTATGAATGAAATATTATCTGATAAAGTTTTGTTAGATTTAATAAGACAGGATTTAAATAATTTACGAAATAATAATTTAGTAGATGTTATAGTATATCCTAATTTTATAAATGTAGATGGTAAAGTTAAATATATAGAATAAAACTATCTACTAATATGTACCTCAAAATATTGGATATATACAAAATAAAACATAATTTGTCATTCTATAGAATTAATTTTATTTAGTTTAGTAGAAAGATATATAATAAAAAAAGTATCATCTTAATTTTAGTTTTGAACTATTTAAATCAAGATGATACTTTTTATTTATTGAGAGTTTTGGAGGGCTTTGTCTAGGATTGTTTCCATAGTATGCCAGCTGAGTACGGCACATTTTACACGAGCTGGCATTTTGGATATATTTTTAAAGGTAAGAGCTTCATCTAAAGGGGCAAGCTCTTTTTCATCAGTGATTGTGCCTTGAACCATGCCAATAAATAAACGACATAATTCTTTAGCTTTGTCGATTGGTTGATCAAGCATTAAATCAATCATGATATCTGTGGAAGCTTGGGAAATAGCACAACCTGAACCTTGGAAACTAGCATCTTCAATAATATTGTTATTGAGTTTTAAGGAGAGCGTGATTTCATCACCGCAATTAGGATTGATACCGTGTTGGTGATGTGTAGCATCTGCTAGTGAACATTTATTATTAGGGTGAAGGTTGTGTTCAGTTAAGATTTCATTATAGAGATTAAACATCGTATCCTAAATAACTCCTTACTTTTTTTATTTGTTCAATGAATTGATAAACATCTTCTTTTGTATTATAGAAATAAAAGCTTATGCGATTTGTTGATTGTGCATTTAGATATTTTAATAATGGATGAGCACAATGATTGCCTGCACGAAGGGCTATATTCCCATGATAATCGACAAGTGAAGATACGTCATGAGGGTGAATATCTTGAATATTAAAGCTCAATACACCTTTATGCTTTTTATAATCTGGTGAGCCATAAATGGTGATATAAGGCAATTTAGATAATTCTTCCATGGCGATTTTCATTAATTTTTCTTCTTGTTGTTCAATATAGGAAAATCCTACTTGATTTATATATTCGATAGCGGCTTTTAATGCTATTGCTCCAGATACGTTAGGTGTACCAGCTTCAAATTTTTCTGGAAGTGGGGCAAATGTAGCATCTTGTTCGGATACTGTTTCGATCATTTCGCCACCGCGTAAGAATGGAGGCATTTGTTCAAGTATGGATTTTTTTCCATATAAGATGCCAATTCCCATAGGTGCTAACATTTTATGACCGGAGAATGCGTAAAAATCACAATCTAAATCTTGGACGTCTGTTGCCATATGAGGAGCACCTTGAGCACCATCAACAATGGCGATAGCACCTACTTCATGAGCTTTTTTTATTATAGCTTTTAAGGGAGTGGCAATGCCTAAGACATTTGAAACTTGAGTGATAGAAACTATTTTTGTTTTAGGTGTGATTTTTGTTTGAATTTCTTCATCAGAAATAATACCTTCATCATTTATATACATATATTTTAATGTAGCTTTTTTTAATTTTGCTATCATTTGCCATGGAAGTATATTGCTATGATGTTCAAGAATGGAGATTACGATTTCATCGCCTTCTTGGATATTTTCCATGCCGTAAGTGTAAGCGATGAGATTTAAAGATTCAGTAGTATTTCTAGTGAAGATAATCTCACAATCTTCATTGGCATTGATGAATTGTGCTACGCTGTGGCGAGCTTGTTCGTATTCACTTGTAGCAGTAGCACTCAATTTATAAAGACCACGAAGGGGATTTGCGTTTTGAGATGTGTAATAATTTTCTAGGGATTTTATCACACTTAGTGGTTTTTGCGTAGTAGCAGCACTATCTAAATAAACGACAGGGTTTGCTTCATCATTTAATATAGGGAAATCTTGGCGAAAATTAGTTTTCATGATAGAAAGCCTCCTGTTGATAAGTGGAAATATAAGCATGAAGTTCTTCAGGTAAATTTGTTGTGATTAATTGAAGTTTGGAGTCAATTTGCATTTGGCGAATTTGTCTTTCATTTAAGCCACGAGTTTGAAGATAAAATAATTGTTCCTTATCCATTTCACCGATAGCAGCGGAGTGATTGCCTTCGATATCATCTTCACCGCAGAGAATTAGAGGAATTGATTTATTGTGGATATCTTCATCAAGTAATAATACATTTTCTGCTTCTGTACCTATAGAACCTTTGCAACCTTGTTTAAAATCTAAAGTTGCACGATGCGTTTTTTGAGCGTTATGCATTAAGATACCATTTGTCGTTAAATTAGTTTTAGTCTTTTGACCTAGGATATTGACAATATAGTTCATATCGAGCATTTGATTTTTAGTAGTTAAATAATCTGTTTGGAAATTTAGTTGTGCATTATTTTGTAGTAAATCAATATTTGCACCTAGATAATTTTTATTTGCACCTAAAGCAATTTGTTGAATGGATATACGAGCATTTTCTTGAGCAAGTGTGCCGATATCATCAAAGTTAAAATAGTCTTTGCCGAGTGTTTGGAGTTGAATTATTTTAACTTGAGCATTTTTTTCAGCGAAAATCTTTGTACTGCTCGCATGAAAACCTTGATTATGATAAGGAGAATTGTAAACGATAATTATAGTGGCTTGGCTATTTTCTTGAGCGTAAATATAATTATCATCAATTAAATCAAGATTATCGGTTAAATCATAAATAAAGATTAAGGGTTTTTGGGTAATTGTATTTGCTTTGATAGTGAAATAGTTTTTGTTACTAGCATTATTTACTACAAAATTATCAGCATCTGAGCCGATACCAGTAGTGATGTGAGGAAAGTTGGCAAAAGTTATATCTTTTTGTGAAGCTAGGGAAATATTTTCCGTGGAATTGATGATTTGAGGTTTGAGGGGAGTTAATTTATCTATATTATCATAAGATATAGTTGTATCATTTAATTTTAACCAACGCCATGTTGGCATTGGTAAACTATTTGCATGTTCAAATTTTATATTCATAGTCATATCTCCTTTTAGCCAATGGCACCTTCCATTTCTAATTGAATTAAATGATTCATTTCTACAGCATATTCTACTGGTAATTCTTTGGATATTGGATTAGCAAATCCGTTTACAATCATAGCACGAGCAGCGGCTTCACTTAGACCTCTACTCATGAGATAAAATACAGCTTGATCACTAATGCGACCAATTTTGGCTTCGTGCCCGACACTGGCTTTATTTGTACGCACGTCCATTGCTGGAATTGTATCTGAACGAGAAATATTATCGAGCATTAAAGATTGGCAAGAAACTAGGGCTTTACTGTGCTGGGCTTGTTTGGCTACAACGACAGAACTTCTAAATGTGCTAGCACCACCATCTTTAGAAATAGATTTTGTGTTGATTAAAGAAGATGTATGAGGGGCATTATGCACCATCTTAGCTCCTGTATCGAGATTTTGCCCTTTACCTGCAAATGTAATTCCTGTAAATTCTGCTTTGGCATTTTCACCTGCAAGAATTGTCATTGGATAAAGGTAAGAGATATGAGAGCCGAATGAGCCAGAAATCCATTCCATAGTAGCATTTTTGCCTACTTTTGCTCTTTTTGTATTGAGATTATACATATTTTTTGACCAGTTTTCAATTGTGGAGTAACGCAATTTTGCATCATCAGCGACGAATAATTCTACACAGCCAGCATGTAAATTAGCTACATTATATTTAGGAGCAGAACAGCCTTCGATGAAGTGAAGGTCAGCTCCTTTATCTACGATAATCAAAGTATGTTCAAATTGCCCTGCACCTGCTGCATTTAGGCGGAAATAAGATTGAAGTGGAATGTCCACTTTTACTCCAGGTGGTACATATACGAAAGAGCCACCAGACCAAACTGCACCATGTAAGGCTGCAAATTTATGATCGCGAGGTGTTACAAGTTTCATAAAATGTTCACGTATCATAGGTTCATAAGGGCCTTTGAGAGCAGTTTCGATATCTGTATAAATTACACCTAGTTTGGCAACTTCTTCTTTGAGATTGTGATAAACGACCTCAGAGTCGTATTGGGCACCGACACCAGCTAGGGATTTTTGTTCAGCTTGAGGAATACCTAATTTATCGAAAGTGTCTTTGATATCTTCAGGTACATTTTTCCATGAACCTTGCATATCAGTATTTGGTTTTACATAAGTTACGATATTGTCGATATTTAAATCATCAATAGATGGTCCCCATGGTGGTACATCTAAGCTGTGGTAGATTTCTAAAGAACGCAAGCGAAATTCACGCATCCACTCAGGGTCATTTTTTTTAGCAGATAATTCTTCTACGATTTTTGGCGTGAGACCTTTTTTGAGACGATAAGCATCTTTTTCTGCTTTTTTAAAATCATAACGATTTTCTACACGTTCAGCAGTTTGATTTATATATTCATTTTGTCTTTTTTCTGCTTCATTCATGATTTTATTCTCCTTGTCCAGTGATAAGAGGTTCATAGCCTTGTTCGTTGATGATTTTTATTAAAGAAGCATCTCCTGTTTTGATGATTTTTCCATTGATTAAGATATGAACATAATCAATATGGAGATATTCAAGGATTTTGCTGTTGTGAGTGATGATTAATAAAGATTTTTGGTCATCTTGTTGGAATGTCTGTATACCGCGAGAAACAGTTTTTACAGCGTCAACATCAAGACCAGAGTCTGTTTCATCTAAGATAGCTAATTTAGGATTTAGCATTAATAATTGAAGCATTTCAATTTTTTTGCGTTCGCCACCAGAAAATCCTACATTTAATTCACGATTAATCCATTGTTCATTGATACCGAGTGTCTTAGTAACAGTTTTTAATTTATCGCGAAAAGCTTTTAGGCGGATTTTTTCTTTTGTTTCCATAGCAGTACGGATAAATTGAGAGATAGAAACACCAGGAATTTCTATAGGGCTTTGGAAAGATAAGAATAATCCTTTTTGAGCACGTTCATCAGTTCTAGTAGAAGTAATATCTTCATCTTTGAAAAATATACTTCCACGGTCTACTTTATATTGAGAATTACCCATAATGACATTGCCTAATGTAGATTTTCCTGCACCATTAGGGCCCATTAAAATATGAGTTTCACCTTTATTTATATTTAAATTTAAATTTTGTAAAATTGTTTTATCTTCAGCACTAGCGTATAAGTCCGTAATATTTAAAAGAGATTTAGTCATGAAATATATCCTCCTATCCTACTTTTATAGTAGGTTTAAAGTTTATGAAAATATGATAATTACTTGTTTATATATAGATTTAAAATATATTTATAAATTAAAAGAATAAAAGAAATTTATATCTTATTTACTATTATTTTAGTATGAATAGTATATAATGTCAAGATGAATATAAAATAATTTATTAGAGCAAATACAATAATAAATTTAGATTGGTGAAATAATTATATAAATTTATTTTCATTAAAACCTATTTGTTGAATAGGATTATAAAATAGAAGGATTTTGGATTGAAAATGTATAATATATATTTTAGTTAGTATGTGAGGAAAGGAATGAAGGATAATGAAGTTTGTAAATTTTAAAATAGAAAATAAGAAATTGATAGGTGTTTTAGCAAATGATGAAGATGAGATAATAGCACTTAATGATTTATATGCAGATAAAACTTTTTGCTGTATGCAAGATGTGATTGAACAATTAAATGAAGATGATATAAAAGATATACAGATAAAATTAGATGATGAAAATAATGATTTTAAGAGCTATAAATTGAGTGAAGTTAAATTATTATCACCAATAGAAAGACCAATACATGATATTTTATGTGTGGGTGTAAATTATCAAGATCATTTAGAAGAAGCTAGTGAACGTGCAAAAAATTTCAAGAAAACAAGTAATGATGCAGTTTATTTTGGCAAGCGTGCGATTAAAATAATTGGTACAAATGAAGATGTACAAGCTTGTTTGGATATAGATAATGCTTTAGATTATGAAGTGGAATTGGCGGTAATTATAGGAAAAACTGGCAAAAATATACCTGTGGATAAAGTAGAAGATTATATTTTTGGTTATAGTATTTTCAATGATTTTTCTTCACGTAGATTGCAATTAAAACATATGCAATGGTTTAAGGGGAAATCTCTAGATACTTATAGTGCTATGGGCCCTGTTATTTTGCATAAATCAGCTTTGCCATTTCCTGTAGAGGTGGATATAAAATGCAGTGTAAATGGGGAACTTCGCCAAAATTCAAATACAAAATTATTTTTAAATGATATACCAAAAGTAGTATTAGAATTATCGCAAGGAATGACTTTAGAAGCAGGAGATATCATTGCTACAGGTACACCATCAGGTGTGGGTATGGGATATAAACCAGGAAAATGGCTAAAATCTGGAGATGAAGTAGTTTGTGAAATTCCTCCAATCGGTAAATTAATAAATAAAATCAAATGATTTTGGGAAAAAGAGTAGATTTTAAAATCTGCTCTTTTAATTTTGTGTTTATTGTGTAAAAAAGAAAAGACATTTAGCAATGTTTTTAATATATGAAAGCATAGTATTTATAAAAAAAAATATATATAATAGTAAACGTTTAACGAGTTAAATTACTTATTATTACTAATAATAAGTACAGGGAATATAAATAAAAAAATAGTAAAGGAGATCATAACATTATGTTTAATATCAGAGTAATCATGTTGATTATGCTTAGTTTTGTATTGGGTACTTGTGAATATGTGGTTATTGGTATTTTGCCGAATATTGCAGAAGATTTGAATGTATCAATCACGCAAACAGGTTTATTGATTTCTGCATTTGCCATAGTTTATTCAGTGGGCGCACCTTTAATTACGGCATATCTATCAAGATTTCCTAGATATCGTACGGTTTTAAGCTTAATGTTTTTATTTACACTAGGTAATGTGGCTTGTATGTTAGCACCTAATTATCCTGTAATGTTGGCTTCACGAATATTTTTGGCAGCTGTATCTAGTGCTTTAATTTCAATGTCAATGACATTTGCTCCAGATGTTGCACCAAGAAAATACACGTCTTCGGTAATATCTTGGATTTTTGCTGGCTTTAATATTGCTTCAGTATTTGGTGTGCCATTTAGTATGTTTATCGTACAATTTGCAAGTTGGCGTGTAGCATTTGCCTTTATCGTTGTTGTTAGTATTCTATTGTTATTATTAATGGTTAAATTTTTACCAACGAAAAACTTACCACCAACTAATAATATTATGGAACAATTAGTATTATTAAAAGATAGACGTATTATTATGGCAGTAAGTGCGATGATTTTAAGTGGTTCTTCTGCATATTGTTTCTATACTTATTTATCTCCAATTTTATTAGATAAAATGGGCTTATCTGCTAATTTATTGACTTTAGCATTTGTTATTTTTGGTGTAGCGGCAATGATTAGTAATTTGTTATCTCCTATGCTCAATTATTGGGGCGGTATGCGTATTTTATGGATGATATTTGCAGGACAAGCAATATTTTCTATTTTATTAACATTTACTATGGAATCATTTATTTTAGGCAGTGTGGTTATTTGCTGTTTAGGTGTATTGATGTATTTATTAAACACACCAACACAGATGTATTATTTACAAGTGTCCAAGAAATTTTATCCAGGAACTTTAGCATTAGCAGGTTCACTTACATCATCTTCTTATAATGTAGGTATTGCTGTAGGTTCCTTTGCTGGTTCGTTATCTGTTGATTTAGCAGGATTAAACAGCGTAGGTATCACAGGTGGGGTATTTGCTATTTTGGCTACAATCATAAGTTATTTATTAGCAAGTAGAATAAAAAGAGAGTATAAAGAAGTAATTGTAAGAGCAATGCGTATGTTAAATAAATAAAAAAGAAGGCTTTTCTTAGTAGTAGTGAAAATGATACTAAGAAAAGCCTTTTGTCATTTATTTAGATTTTTAATGATATTAATAGCGATTTCTTTGGCCGTGGAACTTAATGCTTGAGGATTTTTAGGGTCATCTAAACGTACAGAATAATATGTTCGTTGATTATTGATCTCATAAAAACCAGTGAACCAAGCATCAGTATTTTCACCGTTTACTTTACCAAAACCAGTTTTGCCATAAATTTTTAGACCAGTGTTATTATCTTCATAAACTAACATTAATTCTTTTAGTTTAGCTAAAGCCATAGGATTTTCATTGGTAGAAAATAGGCGATTTAATAATTGTACTTGTTCTAATGGTGAAATCTTTAAAGAAGTTTCTAGCCAGAAGCCTTTTAAATCTCTAGGATCATCATCTAAATCTGTTTTTCCGTCCCAATCGGAAATATCTTTATTGCCATAATCGAATTTATCGATATATTTTTGCATAGTATCTTGTCCGATTTCATCAATGACTTGGCGATAATACCAAACACAAGATGTTTTAAATGCTGTATCTAAATCGATATCTTTATTCCATGCATCATACCAGTAAATAGTGCCATTCCATTTTCGAAGAGAATTATTAATGTCAATAGTCTTATTGTCTAAAGCTACATAAGTGGAGAAAATTTTGAAGGTGGAGCAAGGAGAAGATTGCTTGGTGCTTAATTCATCATTGTAAATATTATATGTATTTGTATCAGGTGTATAAAATACAGCCGTACCATTAATATTTTCAAAATAAGAAGATAAATCAATGGAATTTTTTGTTGTTTGAGTTGTTTGCATGGAAGTGTTTTGATTGCTTGATGAAGTTGAATTTTCAGCAGAGGTACAATTTGTAATGAATAAACAAATTGTTACAACGCAGATGATTTTTACAAGTGTTTTAAACATAAAAAAATCCTTTCTATAAAATATGACTTTTAAGATTATAACATAGACTTAATTATAACATAGACTTAAAATTTTTCAATAGATTATAGAAAGGATTTTTAATTATTTTATATTATTTATTTTATAGCAGTAACTTCATAGCCTGCTTCAACAATGGCATTAGTTATTTGCTCATCTGTAACATTTTGATTTACATGAATAACAGCATTTTTATTTTCAAGACTTACTTTTACATCACTGACACCATCTATTTTTTCTAATGCTTCTGTGGCATGTTTTACACAGTGTTGGCACATCATACCTTCAATAGATATGATTTTTTCAGTTTGTTTTTCATTATTTTTGTGGAATAAATTATTTAATAATCCCATATTATCGTCTCCTTTTGATGTATTTAAATCTATTGCTTGAATATTTATGGCAGTAGATGAATTATCTTTATTTATGGATGAAGTTTGATAATTATTTTGGAAAAAACGCAAACGAAGGGCATTAGTTACGACAAAAACGGAGCTAAAACTCATGGCTAGAGCACCAATCATAGGATTTAGTTTTAAACCAAAAGCAGTATAAAATAAGCCCATGGCAATAGGAATACCTATAATATTATAGATAAATGCCCAGAAGAGATTTTCACGGATATTTTTGATAACGGCTTTACTTAATTTTATAGCAGTTACTACATCGAGTAAATTATTTTTCATCAAAATAATATCAGCGGAGTCAATAGCGATATCTGTACCAGCACCGATAGCAATACCAACATCAGCACGAGCAAGTGCAGGAGCATCATTTATGCCATCACCTACCATAGCTACTTTTTGTCCTTGATTTTGGAGTTGACGAATTTTAGCTTCTTTATCTTGAGGTAATACATCAGAAATTATATTATTTTCTTCAAGATTTATTTGCTTAGCTATCTGTTTTGCTGTGATTTGATTATCACCCGTTAACATATAGATATTGATAGCGAGATTTTTTAATTCTTGAATGGCTTGAGGACTTGTTGCTTTAATTGTATCAGCGATAGCTATTAAGCCAAGGATTTTATCATCTTTAGTGAAGTATAAAGGTGTTTTTCCTTGCTGGGCTAATTTATTACCTAGGGAAAATAGCTGTTCATTTTTAATATCATGAGCGATTAATAATTTTTGATTACCTGCAAGACAAATGGAATTGTCAATAATGCCAGATAATCCTTGCCCTGCTATTTGTTTAAAATTTTCTACAGCTAAAGTCGATATATTGTGCTTGTCTGCTACTTGAAGAATGGCTTCACCTAAAGGGTGTTCAGATAATTTCTCTAATGAAGAGGCAATAGTCAATAATTGTTGAAGTGTTACTTCTTTTGAAGTATAAATATCTGTTACTTGAGGTTTGCCTTGAGTTATTGTGCCTGTTTTATCGAGAACAACTGTATTGATATTGTGAAGAGTTTCTAAAGCTTGGGCTGATTTAGATAAAATACCTAGACTTGCACCTTTACCTGTGCCTACCATAATAGCTGTAGGTGTAGCAAGTCCTAAAGCACAAGGACAAGAAATAACCAATACACAGATACCAATAGATAAAGCAAATTCTAAACTTTCGCCCTTAAATAGCCAGATGATAGTGGCAATAATAGCGAGTGTTATTACAATAGGAACAAAGATGGCACTGATTTTATCAGCGATTTTGGCAATAGGTGCTTTGGAACTAGTGGCATCATCTACTAAATTTATGATTTGAGCTAAAGTAGTATTTTCGCCAACTTTAGTAACACGCATTTTAAAATAGCCTGATTTATTGATTGTACCACCGATTACAGTTTGGTCAATGGTTTTATCACAAGGAATAGGTTCACCAGTGAGTGAAGATTCATCAATAACGCCATGACCTTCAATAATAATACCATCTGTAGGAATACTTGCACCTGCTTTGACGATTAGAATGTCATTTAGTTTTACATCATCAATAGAAATTTCTTGTTCTTGATTATTTTCTAAGCGAAGAGCTGTTTTCGGTGCTAAATTCATCAATTTGGTGATAGCATCAGATGTTTTGTTTTTAGCTCTACTTTCGAGAAATTTCCCTAAAGTAATCAAGGTCAAAATCATACCTGCTGATTCAAAATATAAATCCATGCTGAAATGATGAGCTGTAGATAAATCTCCATGACCTAAGGCAAAGCTTATTTTATAAATGGCATAAATACCATAGATAATGGCAGCACTTGAGCCAAGAGCAATCAAAGAATCCATATTAGGTGAAAGTTGAAACAATGTTTTGAAGCCTACACTATAATATTTGAAATTGACGAATACTATAGGAATTAATAATAAAAATTGAGTAAAAGCAAACGAAAGAGCATTTTCTGTACCTAGAAGTAAAGAGGGCATAGGTAAGGAAAACATATGTCCCATAGAAATATAAAATAGAGGTAACATGAAAATAATAGAGATAAATAAACGTTTTTTCATTTGTGTATGAATATCTTCTGCTTTATTTTCAATTTTTGTAGGACTTTGTTTGCTCAAAGATTGATTATGATGCAATGAAGCACCATAACCAGCTTTTTCTACAGCTTGAATGATTTCATTTGTGGATAATAATTTTTCATCAAATTCCACAACCATAGAATTTTTTAGCAAATTCACCGAGTGATTGATTATACCAGGTAATTTACCGACAGCTTTTTCTACTCTACTAGAGCAAGCCGAACATGTCATACCTGTGATATCAAAATGTTCTTTTTGCAAGAATATCACTTCTTTTCTTTAGGATATATAATTTATATATCAAGTATAATAAAAATGATAATTAATTTCAATATTTAAAGGGATTTTTCTGATAAATGTATTTTCGTTTAGATTATTTCTCCGTCTTTTGGTACGAAGATATAATCGGTTAATTTATGTTGAGTGATAAATTCGCTTAATTGTTGACGGTTTAAAGTGGCATGACCTACAGTATCTAAATGACTAGCTATTATTTTTAAATTAGGAGCATATTGATGAAGTTTTAAAATATCATCAGTTCCCATGATGATAGAGCCACTATGTTCAAATTGAGCATCTGCACAGTTGATGATAATTTTAGCAGGTGCATATTGAGCAATAGCATTTTTAACAAAATCACAAAATATAGTGTCGCCAGCTAGATATAAAGTTTCTTCATCTTTATGTTGGAAAATAACCCCCATAGCTTCATAGCGTACACTCATGTTAAAATAATTACTCGTAAATTCAAAATATGGCACTGTTAGAGCTTTTATACCATGTTGACAATCAACTTTATAGAGTTTGATATCATCAAATGAATTGCCTTCTTTTGTTAAAACTTCGATATTAGTAAAGTCATGATTTATCAATAATTGTTTATCAATATCATCTTGAACGTAGATTTTTAAGCTTTTAGGTAGTGCCTGAACTGCAAATTCATCAAAATGGTCGATATGATAATGTGTTAAAATTACAGCATCAATATTATCAATGATTTTGGAAATGGCAAAGGGTAAATCTACAAGCGGCCATTTAGTATTGGGATTAAAACATTTTGGTATTGGTGGATAAAAATCTTTAGGTGCAAACATCGGATCAATTAGAAATCTTTTATTTGCATACGTTATGATTAAAGTAGCGTTGCGTATTTGTTGAATTTTCATCATAAAAATCCTTTCTGATATAGATTTGTAAATTTGTTATAATAATATCATGGATAAAAATGTTTATGAAGAAGGTACTTTAAAGTATTATAGTTTCTTCAAAGATAGTAAAGAAATGGAAGAGGAGCAATATGGAAAAAGAATTATTACCTTGTGATGTAGCTGTATCTTTACAAATTTTTGGGACAAAGATAAAAATATTAGTAGTTAAAGAATTGTTAAAAGGAACAAAAAGATTTTCAGAATTAAATAGAGCTATTCCTTGTACACAAAAAGTATTAACATCTAATTTACGTGAATTGGAAAAAGATAAAATCATATCTCGCAAAGTCTACGCTGTAGTTCCACCTAAAGTGGAATATTCTTTGACGGAAATAGGCAAAACAATAGAGCCTATAATAAACTTGATGAATAAATGGGGAGCGTATTATAGGAATTTATAAAATCTATTTAAGGAATAAAAGAAATGGAGAATTTAATAAGTAATGATATATTATTTTTCAGGAACTGGAAATTCGTATCAAGTAGCGAAATTATTGGCATATTTAACACAAGATAAAATGCAAGATATCAGCACTGTAAAAGATTATAAGCATGATGATAGTGTAATGGGATTTGTTTTTCCTGTACATTGTTATGATGTTTTAGATTTAATGCAGGATTTTATAAAAAAATTAGATATAAAAAGTGATAAGAAAATATATTGTTATGCTGTAGTTACTTGTGGTGGTAAAGTAGGAAATACTTTTATAACAATGCAAGATTTATTAAAAGCTAAAAATATAGATTTAGCATATAGAAATGAGGTATATTTACCAGATAATATCTTAAGTTTTTGGGGTAAAAAATACAATTATAACTTATTGAATACGTATAAAGATAAAGTATTAAAAATTGCAGAAGAATTAAATCAACGTAAGACTAACAATAATGTTTTAGTGAAAAAATCATGGTGGTATGTAATAAAGAAATACATTTCATGGTTATTTATAAAGAAATGTTTACAAAAGAAGACAGTCAAAAAGAATTGTATTCATTGCAAGCAATGTGTAAAACTTTGCCCTACAAACAATATTATTGAAGAAGCAGGAAAAATAAAGTTTAAGTCAAATAATAATTGTATATACTGTTTAGCGTGTATTCAGTGGTGTCCAATGCAGGCGATTAATTTTGGCAATTATAATTTAAAGGATAAGCAATATCATCATCCAGAAGTAGTAGAAAATGAATTGTTTAAACGTTGGTGAGGTATAATTATGTTTAAATATGTGAAGTATATATTAGTAGTTATGGTATTAGGTATGGGTTTAATAGCTTTTAATCAAATAGCAAAAGCTGATAATGAAGTTGTAGATGTAGGTGAAAATATCAGCTTTCGACAAATTGACCCTGAACAAGCAAAACAGTTTATGGACAGTGAAGAAAATTATGTGATTTTAGATGTAAGAACTAAACCAGAATATGAAGATGGTCATATTAAAAATGCTATATCTTTGCCAAATGAAGAAATTAGCCCTGATAATAAACTATTACAAGAATTATTATCTGATAAAGAACAAATGATATTAGTTTATTGTAGAAGTGGTAGAAGAGCTACAGACGCTTCAATTAAATTAGCTAAGATGGGTTATGTAAATGTTTATAATTTTGGTGGTATTGTAAATTGGCCATATGAAATTGTGAAATAGATATAAAACTATTGATGAAGAGAGGAGTTATATATAATGAATAATAGAGCTGAAGCATTTAAAAAATTTTTAGAGGAAAAAAATATTAATAGTTTTCAAGTAAATGAATTTGAAAATAATGAATTTAATACAGTAGTTTTTCGTTCAAATCTTGATATTAAAGGACAAAAATTGCCTGTACTTGTTATTTTAGATGATAGTATTTATGGCATGATAAGGGTTTTTGTAGCAGCTAAGGCTTTAAATAAAGATAATGAAACAGAACTAAGAATAGGGATAAATGAATTAAATAAAACATATAAATCATTTAAATATTATTTTGACAATGAAGATAATTTAATTTTAGATTGCGGTATTCTTCTCAACGAAATAGAAAAAGAAGGTAACTTGATTTATACTATGTTTGATGTGATTATAAAACATTTGAATAATGAGTATAAAAATTTAATGCAGTTAATTTGGAAATAAGAGATACAATGCTTAAGTATTTATTATGAATTAATAAATATTTAAGCATTTTTTTATTGACATGAAGTTTACTCTAAGGTTTATAGTATAAATAACAAAAGAAATGTATTATTTAGAGGAGAGATTACAATGAAAAAGAATGTTGTTATATTGTCAGCTAGTCCAAGAAGAAATGGAAATTCTGATATTTTATGTGATGAATTTATGAAAGGTGCTACTGAAGCTGGTCATGATGTAGAAAAAATTTTTTTAGCAGATAAAAATATTAAATATTGTACAGGTTGTGGTGTTTGCAATACTACACATGAATGTGTGCAAAAAGATGATATGAAAGAGATTTTAGTTAAATTACTCAAAGCTGATGTTATCGTCATGGCTAGTCCTGTTTATTTTTATACAATTAATGCTCAGATGAAGACTTTAATTGATAGAATTGTGCCTCAATATACAAATTTAAGTAATAAAGAATTTTATTTTATAATCACAGCAGCAGAGACTGATTTAAATATGATGGAAAAAAGTATTGAATGCTTTAGAGGCTTATTAGATTGTTTAGAAAATCCAACTGAAAAAGGTGTTATTTATGGTGTGGGTGCTTGGCAAAAAGGAGAAATAAAAGGCACTAAAGCTATGCAAGAAGCATATGAAATGGGGAAAAATGTTTGATAAAAAAATATGAGGTGATTTAATGAAAAAAAGAATAATTATTAGTGTATTGTTATTAATAATTATCTGTGCAGTAGGAATAATGTCATATTCACCACTTAGAAATAAAATAGAACAGATATTTTTTGCTACAAAAGTATATAATTTACTAAATAGTGAAGAATATATGAATTTACATCAAGTAATTACAAAAGATAGTGTTAATAGTAGAACTATTATGTGGCAATCTTTGAATGATAGAGAAGATTTTATTTTAGAGTATAAGCAAGAAAATGAAGATGAAATTTTACAAGCTAAACCACAGAAAAGTGTTTTAGATATTGATAATAAGAAGATTTATATTTATGCTGTAACTTTAGAAAATTTAAAAGCTGATATGGTCTATGATTATAGATTAGGCTTTGAAAATAATCGCAGTGATTGGTATAAATTAAAAACAGCCAAAGAAAACAATAATAAATTCAAGACTTTGATTTTCCCTGACTCTCAATCAAATGATTATACTGAATGGAAATCATTGGCAATGAATGCATGGCAAAATAATCAAGATAGTGATTTCTTTATAAATATGGGTGATTTAGTAGATAATGGATATGATTTAGTGCAGTGGAATGGCTGGTTTGATGGTGTAGAACCAATGGTAAATAAATTGGCAAGTAGCTATGCCAAATGTGTATTTAGAAATGTTTAAATTACCAACAAATGGCAATGATAAATATCAAAATCAATATTATTCATTTGATTATGGTGATGTTCATTTTATTGTGATTAATACTCAAGATGATGAAATGGCAGAATTTGAGCCAGATTTATTGAATGAACAGATTAAATGGCTAGAAAATGATTTAGCTACTACAGATAAAAAATGGAAAGTTGTATTAATGCATAGAGATATTTTAAATTATGGCAGAGAGGCAAAACCATTAGGTGATGAAATAAGCTTTTCCAGACATGGTGAAATCTATATGCCGATATTTGATAAATATGATGTTGATGCAGTATTAACAGCACATTTACACACTTATAGACGCAGAGCTTTAATCAGAGATTTTGCACAAAATGAACAGGGAACATTGTATATACTCACAGGCGTAGCAGGTAATGTGCGTTATCCAAGTTTATGGCATAAAAATCCACTTGATGAATATGTACCACCACAATCAGAAACTAATAATTATTTAGTTTTAGAAGCTGATGAAAATAGTTTAACTTTTAATTGTTATTTGCCAGATAGTACACAGATAGATACAGTTACTTTGACAAAATAATAATATATTAACAATAAAATTTATGGTATAATGAAAAACATTGATATTTAGTATAATACATAAATAGCGAGGTTTTAAAATGTTACCATTAAATTCTCAAAAGGCTTTATTTTCTGGAGAAGAAGCAAATGTAATAAGATTTGCTTTAAGTATTTTTTTACAGACTGACTTTGCTGGATTGACTTCTAAAAAAGAAGAAGAAAAAGCAAAAGATTTAGCACATTTATCTTTAGATAAATTTACTAATCATGTAAATGATTTTACATTTAAAGAACTTTGTGTAATGGCTGGTGCTGTGGATAATTTAATCGCTTTAATTGAAGATGGCGAAACTTTTGGTATCAGTGAAACACAGATGAGAAACTGTAAATTCTTTTTACCAGCAGTAAAACAAAAATTAATAGAGCTTGTAAAATAAAAAAGGCTTTCTACAAGATTTTTTATCTATGTAGAAAGCTTTTTTCTTATAAATAATTTTTTATTTTTAGATAATATTGACTAATTGAAAAAATGATTGTACTATAATTATAGTTTTTAAAAATTAAGTAAAACGTTTTATTAAAATAGATAAAAATAAAGGAGAAGTTATTTATGAAGATTTTAAATTTCGGTTCGTTAAATATTGATAAGGTTTATGCTGTTGAAGAAATTGTAAAAGGTGGAGAAACTATCGACTCCGTGAGTTTTAGTGAAAGTGTAGGCGGTAAAGGTTTAAATCAGTCAATTGCCGTAGCTAAAGCTGGCGGAAATATCATGCATGCTGGTTGTGTTGGTAAAGATGGAGAGATTTTATTACAAGCTTTAAAAGATAATAATGTAGATACATCTTTGATTAAAACAGTAGAGACAGCAAGCGGACAGGCTATTATTCAAGTTGATAAACATGGACAGAATTGCATTATTTTATTTCATGGAGCTAATTATGAAGTGGATAAAGCTTATATTGATGAAGTAATGCAAGATTTTGCACAAGATGATATTTTAATTTTACAAAATGAAATTTCCAATATTGATTATATTATTGAAGTAGCAAAAGCTAAACAAATGAAAATTTATCTAAATCCTTCACCAATCAATGAAAACCTTAATAAATATAATATGCAGGCAATAGATGGAATTTTTGTCAATGAACATGAAGGGGCATATTTAGCTGATAAAGAAAAAGTTGAAGATATATTAGATAGTTTAGCTAGCAAATATCCTGAATTAGAAATTATTTTAACTTTTGGTGATAAAGGTGCATATTATCGTCATAAAGATATAAATATTTTCCAACCTGCATATAAAGTTGATGCTGTAGATACAACAGCTGCTGGAGATACTTTTACAGGCTATTTCATTGCTTTAAGACAACAAGGTAAATCCATTGAAGAAAGTTTACAAAAAGCAAGTAAAGCATCTTCAATTACAGTATCAAGAAAAGGAGCAAGCATTTCTATTCCTAAAATTGCAGAAGTGGATTGAACTGAAAAAACATTTTTTCTATAATATTTATAAATAAATAATAAAGGTTTGAATAAATATGAAGTCACGTGTTACTATCAAGGATATAGCACAAAAAACAGGTTTTTCAGTTACAACAATTTCTTTGGTATTAAATGATAAAGCAAATCATATTCCTCGAGAAACAAAATTAATCATTGCTAAAGCTGTAAAAGAAATGGGATATAGACCAAATAAGATGGCTGTAGGCTTAGTAAAAAAGCAAAGCAATATCATTGGTTTTGTATTACCGGATATTAGAAATCAGTTTTTTTCATATACAGCTAAAGTTTTAGAAGATGAATGTCATAAATACGACTGGAATTTATTGATTTGTAATTCAGATAATAATCATAAACAAGAATTAAAGCATTTAAAAATGCTCTGTGATTATATGGTCGATGGTATCTTTTTGAGTATGGCAGCTAATAGCACGGAAAAAGAAGTTGAAGAAACCATAAATTTTTTAGAGGATAATAAGATACCATATTGTCTAATTGACCGTGATATGTTTGATATCGGCAAATATAAAATCAGTGTTGACCATTTGCAAGGTGCATATTTGGCGACAGAACATTTGATAAAATTAGGGCATAAGAAGATAGGCTGTATAACTGGGCCTTTAATTTTAGATGATGCACGACAAAGACTAGCAGGCTATAAACAAGCATTGAAGGATAATGGTATAAAAATAGATGAAAATTTAATTTTTGAAGGCGATTATTCTTTTGAAAAAGGGAAAATAGGCTGTGATAATTTATTAGCGAAAAATATAACAGCAATATTTGCAGCAAATGATTTCTCAGCTATGGGGGCATTAGCTAGTATTAAAGAACATAATTTAATAGTACCTAGAGATATTTCTATTGTGGGTTATGATGATATTGCTTTTGCGTCATTATTAGAAGTTCCTTTGACAACAGTTCGTCAACCGATAGATGCAATTGGGCAAAAGGCAACAGAAGTAATTAATCAATTAGTAAATAGTGAAGAAAATATAGATAGTAAAATCATTATTTTAGAACCTAAATTGATTGTTAGAAGTAGTACAAAAACTATAAGTTAAAAAATTAAGTATATCTAAAGATACTTAACTAATATATAATTTTCCTGAATAGATATGCATGAATTTTTGATTTAAATTTAATATAGATTTAATAAATTCTACCTATTCTACTATAAAATAGTATGATATAATAAAAAGAAAGAATTTATGTATGTTTAAGGAGAGGATTTTAATGGCAAATCCAGCTATGAAAATAATAGGCAAGGCGTCTACGGAATATGTAGATTCTCCTGCCACTTTGAAAGGCACGATTACAAAGGCATTTGGTTTGACACTTGTTACTATTGCATCAGCAATTGCTTCAGGTGTATTTTTGGCCAATAGCCCAGCTGCTTATGGTGTATTGATATTAGGTATGATTGTGGGTGTAGTTTTAACGCTTGTTACTTGCTTTAAACCACATTTGGCACCAATGACAACACCTGGCTATGCCGTTTTTGAAGGTGCAGTGCTTGGTATTATTTCTGCTCAATTTGAAAGAATGTATTTTGGTATTTCTGCTATTGCAGTAGGAATTACTTTGGCTACAATGATTTTAATGCTTGTTTTATGGAAAACACGTATTATAAAAGTTACAGAAACAGTACGTTCTGTGATTATTTCCATGACAGGTGCTGTAGCGATTTTCTATTTCGTGAATATCATTGCAAGTTTATTCGGTTTCCATATGATGCCAACAAGTGGTATTTTTGGTATAGCGATTGGCTTTATTATCGCAGGTGTAGCAGCATTCAACTTGCTTTTAGACTTTGATAATATTGAACAAGCTGTAGCTTATGGGGCTCCGAAGTACTACGAATACTTCTGTGCTTTTGGTTTACTCTTAACTCTTGTATGGCTCTATATCGAGATTTTAAGACTTTTACAGATGATTATGGCTATGTTTGGCAATGATGATTAATAAGTTATAAAATAAAAGGTTACTTCTTTGAGAAGTAACCTTTTTTTATACATTTTATTTTAATTTTATACGTATTTGAATAATCATAGAATATTATTCTTTAAATATATATTTTTAATTTGTTGCCATTTTGTTGCCATTTTTTGACATGTATTTTTCAAAGGTTATAGCTGCGTTTATTTTTGATTTTTTTGTAATGTGAAGATAGATTTTTTGTGTTGTATTATTATCTTTATGCCCAAGTCTATTTTGTATTATTTCTAAAGAAATACCAGCTTCTGATAGAAGAGATACATGAGTATGTCTAAATATATGAGAATGTAATTTAGGTATATTAAATTTAATTCTCATTCTAGTAAAAGTAGATTTGATAGAAGTTGGCAAAATGGGAAGCTCTTTATTTTCTTTGGCGTAATATTTTGTAAAGACAAAATCGTCTTTAGGATAGTTATTCATTGTTTTATTTAATAGTCGATTTGATAATTGATAGACATGCCATTCTTTTAATACAGAAATTGTATCATCTCCGATAGAAATAGTTCTAATACTAGATAAAGTTTTTGGTGTATCTTGACGAAGCCATATATTTTTATTTTTTGAGTACATAGTAGAATTTATAATAATTGTTTTATTTTTGTAATCAATATCACTCCATCGCAGAGCAGATAATTCACCTAAACGCATACCTGTATATGACATTAAAAAACAAATATAATACATATATGGTGAACTTTTATATGATTTTACAATTTTTAAAATATGAGATAGTTCTTCTTGATTAAAGTATAAATCTTCAGTAGAAACTATTTTTTTTATAGAAGATTTGGGTAAGGCAATATCTTTTGTAGGATTTGTGGAAATAAGTTTTAATTTATAAGCTGTTTTTAAAATATGTTTAGGATAGAAGCTATTATTTATAATGCTTTTTTGAGGTTGGGTTTGGGCCAAGAATAATAAAAATTTTTGCCAATAAAACGGTGTAATATCTTTTAATTTTATATTACCAAAGAATTTTTTAGCAAATCGTAATCTATTAGATATTGTTTCAATTGATATTGGTTTTAGGTGTGCAGTATGCGTAGAAAACCATTTATCAATATATTCGGAAAAAGTAATATTAGATTCGATAATATTTTGGCCAAGTAGAAGTTTATTCAGTATAGGTTGAGCAGCTTGACGAGCTTCTTTGGCGGTTTTAAATCCACTTTTAGATATTCTTTTTCTTTTTCCTGTTATAGGATCTAAGCCTGCTTCTATACTATAAGCATAAGTAGTACGCTTTTTTCCTTCTCGTTTAAAAATTCGTATTTTTCCTTGTGTTGCCATTGTATAATTCTCTCTTTCCAATGGCGGGAAAGTTTTTTGATAATCCATATTATGTGATATATAATTATCTAGTCCAGTTTATTGATTCTCATAGAGTAGTACCAAGAAACGTACTTAATAATATTTCTTGGTACTATTTTTTATTATATATAAATTTTAATGAAATAGTAATTATTTTAGAGATTTTTCTTTAAGTAATTTTGAAATAAAATCTTTCTTTTTTTCATATTTGATATATGTTATAATTATATATCATAAAGTAATATCTTGAAGGTGATGTAAGTGATTTTGTCTGCTGTGGATCAAGAAATGAAAACTTCTTTAATGATGAAGTTGGAGAAACTAGAAGAATATTTAAAAGGCGATGTAATGTTCTTCTTTGGAAATATTATACCTGCACAAGTTGGAAAATATAGATTTTTATTAGAAGAATTGCAAGTTGATAAAAAATATGATACTTTATATATTATTTTAAATACTCCAGGTGGTATCGTAGAGACAGTTGAACGATTTGTAAATATGAATCGACATTTTTATAAAAATGTAAATTTTATAGTACCTGATGAAGCTATGTCAGCAGGTACAGTATTTTGTTTATCTGGCGATAAAATTTATATGGATTATTCATCATCTTTGGGACCTATTGATCCACAAGTTTATAGTCAACAACAAAAAATGTTTGTACCTGCTTTAGGATATTTAGATAAAGTTGAATTTTTTATTAATAAATCAATGCAAGGCACTTTAACTGAAGCGGAATTTTTATTATTAAAAGACCAAGATTTAGCATTTTTGACGGTATGTGAACAACAAAAAAATCTTACAATTAAATTAATTAAAGAGTGGCTTGTTAAATATAAATTTAAAGATTGGGTAGTGCATTCAAAAACAAATGAACCTGTAACTGCAATTGAAAAAGAAGAACGAGCAGAAGATATTGCAAAAAAACTTGGAGATAATAAATTATGGTGTAGTCATGGAAGATGTATTGGTATTAATATTTTAAGAGATGTATTAAATTTAAAAATTGACGATTACAGTGAGAATTATGAATTACGAAATTTAATAAGAGAATATAATACATTAATTATTCAATATATACAAAGATTTGGATATCAAGACTTTTTCCATACACGTAAATTTTTTTGATGATAAATAGGAGGGAAATATTATGTTAGTTGATAAAGTTAAAGAGTGTTTGAATATTAATAAATCTCTATATGGTAAATCAATGCTTTCAACAAGTAATATAGAAAAAATGGAAAAAAAGGGACTATTAAAAAAGCCACAATATAATATTGTTAATAATCATTATTTTTATTTTAATAAATAGTTATATACTTATAGTTTTAATTTAATTATAAAAGCACTAGATATATTATTTAGTGCTTTTTCTTATGATATAAATGTGTCAAATTTAATGAAATAATATATAAAGTGATATATCTACTTGGTGATTTAGATGCCACTTTTCTATCATAGGTTTAATAAAATTTGAACCTATTGATAGAACACTTTTGATTAAATTATATTCTTGAATAATAAACACTCCTTTTTGTATAAATATCTTATGAAAATCATATAAGTGTTATATGTAATTAAGACACTATTGTTATATAGTGCCTTTTTTATTGTAGATATGAGTTAATATGGAATATATGGCGGATTTTTAGATTATAATCTAGGATATTTCTCGGAAAGAATAGCTAGTCCTTGTATAATTGGTGCTGACATAGATTCGATTTCTTGCCAATAAGTAGGAATTTGACTTTGTTCAATGACTTTTTTTGTTTTTTTATCAAGAACAGCATATTGTTCCATTCTGTATAACCAAATATCATTATCACTTAGTCGAACATTCATTTTGGCTACTGTATAAAAATCATTAGTATCTATAGCCATATTAAATACTATTGTTTTGGGATCAGGTTCAAGGATGTTATTACGATTAATATCAATATAATATATTGTATTATTACTACTAGCTATATACTCCCATTTAGGAATAATGTCATTATTATTTTCTGCATAAGAAATAGTTGGAAAAAATATAGATAATGCAAAAAAGAATAAAATAAAAAATTTTTTAATCATAGAATCATCTTCATTCATATAAAATTAATATAAATTACCAATTATGATGTAATTTATTTTCAACATTATTTAATCGATTATCTAAATCACTTAAGTTAGTATCAGTATAATAATATCCTTCAATATCATCGATATCATTTCTAGTGTCATCTATATCACTTTTAGCCTTATCAACATCATATTCTGTTTCAGATATTCGATTTTCAGTTTCTGATAATCTATCTTCTAAGTCTTGAACATAAGTGTCGTTATTATTTGTTGTAGTTTCTAATTTTCCCATACGATATAATAATGAATAAATATCGCTTTGAGATGTTCTAATTTTTTCTGATAAAGTAGCTGTAGTATCTTGTAAAGATTTTATTTGTTGCTGTTGATTATAGATGATACCGCCTAAAATAATAATAAGTATTAAGAGTACTATATTAACTTTGTTAGTATTCAAAATATCACTTCTTTCTTGATACGTTTATATACTTTAATTAGTTTCTTTTACAATATCTTTAATAAATTTATTTAATATTCTTTGACCTGTTCCATCAGCACTAGCAACTTTAAACCTACTAGAGTTTGCTATACGATATTCTTGTCGTTCTACCATTATAGGAGATGAAGGATTTTTTAGATTTATTAATTTCATATTAAATAATACAATGGCGGAGCTATTTACTCGAGTAAATGCACCAATATCAATAATTAACATAGCATCAATATTTGAATTCATTATGTAATTAATCATAGCTTGTTGTTTTTGTTCACTAGTAGCATTTGGTAATGTTTGAATAATTAAGGATTGAATATTGCTTGCTTTTTCGACATTAAACTTATTATCTAATAGTGCTTTATAGCCTAAATTTTCAACAATTAAATTTGTATTTTGATAACCAATATAATCAATACTATTAGGATTTATAGTTGTTAATACTAAAACTTTTTTTATATTTTTTAACTGATTTTTTTGAGATTCGTCCCAATATTCTTGTACATCGTGATCACCACTTAATGCTTTTAGATTTGTACCGATTTTATATCCCAAAGAATAATCATCCGATATATCATATGCAAATGATGTAGTAGGAATCATAAAATAAAATAATAAAAATGAAATAAGACCTAAAATAAAATTTTTGCTCATAATAATAACCTTCTTTTTGTTTGATAAAATTTAATTCTTATTAGTATTTTCTTTAACTTTTTTTAGTAAGCTATTAATTCCCATTCCTGTAAATGCAGTTGCTCCAAATACAAGATTTATAATTATATCTGTTATACCTAAAAAAATTCTTAACATTAAATATTGTAAACTAGGTACATACCAAGTATTAGCCATAATGAATCCATAAACTAAAGTGATAACAATACTTAAAAGAAATGGTAATCTAAAGACATAACTTATAACAAAGATTATCATAGCAAATGTACTATTGATAAATAGAAATTTTAATGATGGAAAATTAGATATAAAAAAATCTGATACAAAAGAAAAACCTAATAATAATAAAGCTATATAAGCTATAAATAGAATAAAAATCATAATAACACCTCTTTAAATTATTAATAAAAGTTTTAAGTTAGCTTTTTAATAAATCACTTCTTTACAAATTTATTTTCAAGACATAATTGCTATTATGTCTTTTTTTTTAGTATTTTAAAATTTCTTTCAAGTTGTTCTTTTAAGCGTTTCTAAGTTTTTCATCTTCACTTTGAATGACTGCATTTACTTGATTATCCAAAATCAATTTAACGGTTTCTTTTCTATCTGCTGGTAACTGGCGGTATTTTTTTATTAGATCTTTTTCATCAGCAGATAATTCAATATTATCTTTAAGAATAATACCAGACATTGTTGTATTAGAATTTTCTTCTTGTAGATTATTGTCTAATAAAAAATCTATTGATACATTAAAAAAATGAGATATATTTTTTAATAGATTTTCATCAGGAAAACGACGTCCTTGTTCATACATACCAACAGCACTGGTTGATATATTTAAAATTTTACTTAATTGTGATTGTGTAAGTTTTTTATTTTCACGTAATTCTTTTAATCTTTTCATAAAAAATCCCCTTGTTTAATTATACAACACAAAAGGTGTAGTGTGATAAATTACTGCAAAATGTGTATTTTATTTAAATTTTATATTGACTTAACACGTTTTGTGATATATATTATAAATATAAACACAAAACGTGTTGATTGTGAGGTGGTATAAAATATGAAATGCTTAGCGTCTTTTAGAAAAAATAAAGGTTATACTACAAAAGATATGGCTAGAATTATAGGAGTATCTCAGTCTTTATATGAAAAAGTAGAATTTGGAGCAAGATTACCTAGTCGTTCTTTTTTAAAGAAATTTAAGGATAAATATCCTGATTTTGATATGAATATTTTTTTTGATGAATTATCACACAAAATGTGTGATAAATAATTAATAAAGGAGTTGTTGTAATGAATAATATTACAGATAAACAAAGGATAGAAAGATTAGAAATCTTAGTAATGAATTTGTCTAATATTGTAAATAAAATGCAAACAGGAAAAAATTTTGAAAAGAATTTTGATGTTGGAACAAAATTTTTATTAAAATCAACAATTATAAAAGATGTTAATATATATCCCTTGCTAATAGGATTTAACATACGAGAAAAAGATTTTTATTGTTACGAAATAAGTATAAATTCTATAAATGATTTAATTAATTTAGTAAAAATTTTGCCAGAATTTAAAGTGATTATAGAAGAGAAAGATTCTAAACTTTATATTCTAATTGAACCTAGATAAGTTTTGATAACCAATAAAATTAATGTATAGCAAGAGCCACGACAGATATGCACTCTAAAAGTAAAAAATAAATGCAAATTCTTTATAATCGTTAAATCATCTTAATAATTTTCCATTGGTATATATATGTATTTTTCGTGGTTCTTGGTGTGCATTAAGTAATAGGAAGTGAGAATTTGTGTTTAATAAAGCATGGTTTTTAAATCGAATAGTATCAAAGTTAAAAACTAAAGAAAAAAAGCCAGTAATTTATAACAGTAATGAACTTATTAGTAAAGAAATTAGTGAATATTATGCGAAGAAAAAGAAAGATCCTAATATAACGCTTGAAGAACTTTTAATGATAGGTGTTATGGAATCATGGGATAGAGCTTATAAAAAAACAAAACGACAAGTAGAAGAAACAAAACGAGTAAATGAGATTTTAGATTGTATAGTATTTGTAGGATTTGTCGTTTTAATAATAGGATTGATTATTCGTTTATTAGATTGAATAGAATAATAAATTTAGTAATAAAAAATAGTATGTAGCATAAGTCCAGCAACAAAAAAGACAATTGAATATAGTGATGATGTTATTAATGACTGTGAAAAGACCTGAATATATTAGTTTTGATAAACCTTATCGTTGCTGGACGTATGGTGCATATTATAAAGCACCATATCTAATTAAATAGATAATCCATATTAAATTATCGTAAATTCCAGTTTATTGATGAAAAATTTAAATAAATGGCGGTATGTATTTAATTAGATAAAAGTTAATGAAGTAATAATCGATCGAAAGAAGGTGAATTTATGTTAAGTGCAAATGCAGTTATTTATGAATTGCAAAATGCTTTAAACATGGCTACAGAGTATATCAAGAAACAAGATGCAGAAATAAAAGCATTGAAGGAAGTCGGCAGTATACGAGATATGGCTAAGAGTAAGAATGTGAAAATATCTGAAGCTGGTTTAGTAAGTGTAAATGGAACAGCTTCTTTATTAGGAATATCTCCTAGTACAGTAAGAGCTATGTTAGAAGCACACGAATTGCCAGATGTGAAAACAAGAGGTAGAAGACAGGTGCATATTGATGATATTGAGCAATATATCAATAATCAAAGACGTAAGGCAATTTAATTATAAGTGAATATGAGGTGGTATATGTGAGTGATGATAAATTATATCAAGATACTGTAAAAACTATCATTATAACACCATACCAAAAATTGAGAGAACGAAAAGGTTGGACACTTCAGGTAGCAGCAGATTTTTTACAAATTGGTGCTACAACACTAAATCGCTATGAAACAAAAAAAGCCCCTATACCAAAGAAAATCATCAAACAAATGGACGATTTGTATGGTTGTAAGGGCAAGTTAATAGAATATTGGTGGAAAAGTGAATTGTCTAGTTCTAAGAAGTTTAAGTTAAAATTGGAAACCATAATAAGAAAGATGGTGAGTATATAAATGTTGAAAAGATGGTATAGATATCGTAGGATTTTAGGAATTTTGGCGGTAGGAAGTATCGGTCTTATCGGTTTAGGAGCGGTAGATGAAAATAAGCCTGTAGAAGAAATTTATATAGTTCAACCAGGAGATACTCTGTGGTCGGTAGCTAGTAAGAATATTACTGATGAAGAAAATATTTTAGCTTATATGAATGAAATGAAAAAAGCCAATCCACATATCAAAACAGATTTGCAGATTGGCGAAAAGTTACTAATAAAAAAATACAAATAAAATAATAATTGACTGTATAAATAATATAACATAAATATAAAAATAATCAACCGAGAAAATCCGAGAAAATCCGAATAAATACGGGTTAGTCCGAGAAATTCCGAATAAATCCGAGTATTTCCGAGCTAATCCGTATATTTCCGAATAAATCCGAGAAAATCCGAGGAAAAAATGAGTAGATTACAAGTATTTATTTTGGCTGAATTGAATGTAGCACAAGCATTTAAGAAAGTACGTGGAATAACAGTCAAAGAACTTGCTGATAGAATACCGATAAAAAGCCCTGTAGATACTGTGTATAGAAATATAAAGATTTTGATTGATGAAGGTTTTGTAGAGAAAGGTATTAAAGTTGGAAAATCTGACAGTTATTACATTACTGAAGCTGGTATAGTTGCATTAAAAAAAGAAAAAAATTAGGGCTGGTTAGATATATAACCAGCCTTTTTACAAACAAAGGAGAATTTTTATGAGTATAAAAGATAAGGTTTTTTATATTGGCATAGGTCAAGGTGGTGGCAATTTAGCTCAAGGATTGGAAAATAAGGGATATCCTACACTAGCTATTAATACAAGTAAAGAAGATTTGAATACACTGACTATCAAGCATAAATATCATATTGTTGGTGGTGAAGGCTGTAGCAAAGATAGAAGTATTGGTCGTGATTTGATAAGAAAAGACTTTCCTAATATAAGTACACAGATAAAAAACCATGCAGGTGATGCAGAAATAATATTTGTAGGATATACAAGTGGTGGCGGTACTGGTAGCAGTCAAGGCCCAGTATTGGTGGATATACTTACTATGCACCCAGATTATAAAGACAAAATCATTTGTAGTGTGGTTATTTTGCCATCAAATAAAGAAAGTATACAAGCAAATTCAAATGCTTATTGTTGTTTTAAAGAAATTAGCAATATTCAAAGAGGTGGAGCTTGTTTCGTACTAGATAATGAGGAGTTTAAAGATAAATATATGATAAATAAAGAATTTGTCGCTTATTTAGATGAATTTTTGCATATACCAGCTACAGATAAATCTATAAAAGGGAATATTGATTTTTCAGAAATAAAGAAAGTATTATCTGCACATAATATGGCGGTGATGATAGCTGTTCCTGAAGGTGAAAATACAGTGGCTAGATTATTAGATAGTCTACAGAATAATAGTATCTTTGCTAAAAGGGAACAAGATAATATTTTACAATATACAGCTCTTTCACTTGCAGATGAACGATTAAACCCTGAAGAAGTAAATCAAGATTTGCAAAAAGCCATTGGTACTCCTATAGATAATTTCACTACATTTAATAAACGTAGTCGTAATTTTATATGTATTAGTGGTCTTACTTATCCAAAGACAAGATTAAAAGATATTGAAGAATTGATTTCTAATAGTAAAGACGCTGTGATGAAAAGCAAGGAAACATCTCTTGAATTAAATGCAGATATGAGTTTTTTACAAACTTCATCAAAAAAAGAAGAAAAAGAATATAAAGAAGAAAGTCTAGAATCTATTTGGGATAAATATATGCTCTGACAATCCGAGTAAATCCGAACAAGTCCGAGCATTTCCGAATATTTCCGAGTAAATCCGAACAAATCCGAATTACTCCGAGAAAATCCGAGTATTTCCGAATAAATCCGAGCAAGACTTCATAAGGTGAAAAGTACTCTTAGTGGGTACTTTTTGCCTTATCTAAATAAAAAAAACAGCCTGCTAAAAGAGCAGACTGCATCTACATAAAAATGCCACTATTAAGCTAAGAAAAGTATATCTTCTATGTGGCATAAAGTCAATTTATGAAAATTTTAAAAGGTTCGTTTGAGCCTTTTACTAGCTCGTTAAAGGTATTATTTAGATGAACAAAATAAAAATGTAATGGTGATTTTATGTCTTATGTGCAGATGAAAGTATATATGAAAAATAACATAGAGGTATACAAATATTATTCGGGTAAGTTGGGCAAGAAAATATATAATGCTCCAGCTCAAAGAAAAACTCCGATAAATCAATTAAAATATCAAGACCAAAAGGCAAGCCGTATTTGTGGTTGGAAAATAGCAGAGAATTTCACCAAAGATGATTTGTGGCTTACTTTGACTTATCCAGCAAGACAACCTATTGAACCAGAAAAAGCAAGAAAGGATATCAGTCTTTTTTTAGCATATCTAAGGCGAGCATACAAAAAAGAAAATATTGAGCTGAAATATATTTATACAGCAGGAAGAACAAAAAGAGGTATGGTTCACTTTCATATGTTAGTAAATAAATTTGATACATCTATCATTGCTAATCTTTGGCGGAAAATATCAGGTGGTGGTATGAGCTTTAAACATTTATTTCTTAATGAATATGGTTATGTGAATTATAAAAAAATAGCAGATTATCTCATTAAAAATAGTCAGGAGACTTTTTATCGTAAAGATAGAATTCATAAAAAGCGTTTTTGTGCATCATTAAATCTTGTTATGCCAGAGATAAGAAAACAATTGATTAAAGCAAAAGAATGGAAATTAAATCCAAGCTCAATAAAGGGATATTTGGTGGATAAAAATAGTATCTACAATGGTTATGGCTGGTTAGACAATGGTGAGCATTGGGATTGCTGTCGAGTCCAACGATATACATTAATTCATATTGGGGTAATTTGTAATAGGCGAAGGACGAAAAAACATTCATTGCCTAGTATGCCTGAAATATTTAGTAAAGATAATTGGTGGGAAGAAAGAGGAGATGATATTAGATATGTTAGATAAATCTTATCGTGGATTGATGAATAATAAGCAAGGTAGTTTTTTTGAAAATAGAATTATTGGCGGTTGTATTGGCTATGATTTATTCAATAGGGCTTTCATCGAAAAGACACCTGAACCATTTAAAATATCTAAGCCAATTGGTCAAGGTAAATTTCAAGGAAGTTTCACAAAGAAAGCTCAACCAGATTTTAAAGGTACATTAAAATTTGGTAAGGCAATAGTCTTTGAAGCAAAATACACTTCACAAGACAAAATGAATGCAAGTGTATTAAGCGATGAACAAATAAAATGTTTGAAAAAGCATTATGATTTGGGTGCTATAACAGGTGTTGTTATAGGCATTAAAGAGAGAGCATTCTTTGTGCCATGGCGATTATGGTCAGTAATGAAAGAAGAATATAATCGAGCTTATTTAAAAATAGAAGATATAAAAGCCTATGAAGTAAAGCAAGATTTAAATTGCATAAAATTTTTAGATTTAAAAAGTGGCCAAAAAATAGAAAATATGGAGTTTTATTCTAGGCCCATATCTTGTATTGAGGAGTGATGGCATTGTCAATGATTTTGATAAAGAAGATAACATATGATGGCTTAAAAGGAAAAATAAGCATTAGTTATACAAATGGCTATAAAAAAGTGGATATAAGTGATTGTGAACCACCTCGACCAGAATTTATAAAAGCACTAAAAAAATTATCTGAAATAGGTGTAAGTATATTATCATATCCTTTTTCAATCAAGGATAGATTGATGATAACAGGGGCAAAATTCACTTATGAAAATGATATTGTTGATTCTGTAGTATTTTTAGGTCAATATGTATTGCCTACAAGAGAGGTATTAAAACAAAATTTTCCTAAAAGATATTGTAGACCAGCTAAAAAGAAGATTAATTTATCTGAAGCTGAACAGCAAGATATAGATAAATTTGTTGAAGAATGTAAATTATATGTATTAGGTGAAAGAGCACAAACAAAATTACAAGCAAATGAAAATAAGTGATGATGTGCTCCATCAGTATCAGCATCTAGGAAATGAACATGAATAATGAAGAACATGCTAAAAAAGTAAGAACGATAATTATAAAACGTATGCATAGTAAAGATATATCTATAGCAAAGTTGGCTCAATTATCGCATATGAGTTATAAATCTTTGTATCATTACATCAAAGGCGATAAAGATATACGTTCAGGAGATTTACTGGCGGTACTTTGGGCATTGAAAGCAAAGATATTGATAAAATCGAATGGCGGTGAATAGATGTTTTTTGAATTTAATAATGACATTGATTTATCTATCAAGGTAAATGCAACAAATAATAGATTACCTAGAAGAAAAATACATTATATAAATCTTCAGAGGGCTTATAAATTAAAAAAGAATGTATCAGATATAGTGAGATGTAGAAAATTTATCATGGCAAGTAGAAAGATTGAGTTAAAGATATGGAGAAATAAGGGAAGAATTTTTTATTAAGGTGTGATGAAGATGATAAGAAATTGTATGAAAGAAGTAGCAAATATGTTTGGTCTTGAATTAGGAGATAAATTTAATTTAAGAATAGTTGCTTATGATAAAGACTATGAGCATAATCCTTGTTATTTCAGTGAAGAAGGTTTGATGTCTTGTGAAGATAAAAATGTGCATCTTATTTTATTGCATTGTATTTTAACTGGTGAAGTAGAAGTAAATAAACTTAAGTAACAAAAAAACTCAATAAACTGGAATATTTATTGAGGTGATAAAAATGAGTGAACTTGTTTGCTATGAAGCTTTGAAACTAATTGAAAAAAGATTAAGCCAATATGAACTTATAAAAAAAGCTGTGGCGGATTGTAGAGCAGACCATAATTATAATGGTAAATCTGGTGGTAAAGGTAAAGCCTTTATTTCTGATCCAACAGCGAATGAAGCTGTAAGTAATACTACACCATTAAATTCAGTAGTAATTGAAATTGATAATAAGATAATTAAAATTAAAAAGCCTGAAAAATGGCTAGAATTGGCAAGAGCTGTATTTGAACATTTTGCAAAAAACTGCTCCTATTCCAGTAAAAGTATCAAGATGATATTATATTATAAATTTATAAGACATAAGAATTATAATTTTATATGTACCAAACTAGAGATAAGTAAAAATAAGTATTATAAAGAATTAGATAAAATACTGTGGTTTTCCTTGTCTTATGCTTGTCAAATAGGACTTATAAAAGTACGTTGAAAATTTATTATGCAAATGAGAAATATTGATATATAATATTAATAAGAGGGGGCGTCTATTATGTGGCACAAAATGAGAAAAATCGTTATTATGGTTAATAAAGGTTTAATTAGTATACAATTAGATAATAAACAAGATTATAAAAAATTTGTCCCTAAAAATGCAAATGAATTATCTCGAAAAAACTGGACTAATTTAGGCTTTAGATTGCGAAAAGCAATGGGAGAAGTAACTAAATAGATGGCAAATAAAAGTAATCAAAGAAATAAACTTGTAACAAGAGAACATAAGGTAGGTGTAAATTGTAATTCTGAAAATGAATTACATGTATTGCAAGCTAAACAGTATGAAGGCCCTATACCTGCAGCTGAAGAACTTCAAAGATATAAAGAAATAAGTCCTGATTTACCTAATAGAATTTTAACTGTATTTGAAGAAGATTCTAAACATACACGAGATATGGGAAAAAGAGCATTAGAGGGAAGTATTAATTTTGATAAAAGAAGTCAACTTATGGCTTTTACTATTATTATTGTAGGTTTATTAGGTACATTCTTTTTAGCTTATTTAGATAAAGATATTGCATCTATTATAACTGGTCTTGGTACAATAGCTTTAATTTTTAAAGGTGTTTTTTCAAAAAACAATAATGGTAAATAATTTTTTTATTTGAAAATTATTAAGGCATATGACGAATTAGAGGTCATATGCCTTTTTTATGCTTATTTAATGTAATGAAGTCATATTTGAGTATTTTGCACTGTTCTAATAAATAGATCTAGAATAAATATCATAAAAAATTAGATAAAGTATTGTAAATTATCTGTATTTTATATCTGTCAGATAAGATTTATAAAGATGAAATAAATGTACGCATTGCAACAAATATTCTTGACAGGAATAAAAATAAAATATATGCTAAGAATGTGTTAATAAATAACACAAAGTTAATAAAAAAGCAAGAGACTGCCAATCTCTTGCTTTATAAAGTAGATAATAAGATTAAATACCTTTGCTACGTTAATTATTTTTATTTAGAGTTCTTTATAAATTAGAATAATATCTTTTAGTATTTTTAACACTAGATGTATATATTTTAATATTCTCAAATAAATCACCTCACTTTCAAGAAGGTGATGGTATAATCTTATTATCTAAGATATAGTTTAATACTGCCAATATTAAACTTATCAAAGGAGCCAAAGTTGCCATGTTGGCTCCTTTTTTATTATATATAATTAAGTATTTTAACGCAACTAACACACACTTTTAATAAGACCTAATAAAGTCTAATGAAACTTAATAAAACCTAATAAAGTCTAATGAAACTTAATAAAACCTAATAAAGTCTAATAAAGTCTATAAAATAAAAAAATATTTTTAATAGATGAATTTAGACATAATGAAAATAATTGTAAAAAAATAAAAAATTTTTATTTTTTCTAGGAAAAATTTATCGATTTTTATGTTATAATGATATCAAGGTTTTTTATATCCATTTGAAAGTTATTAAGGCATATGACTAAGATAGAGGTCATGTGCCTTTTTTAATGCTCATTTTTAATCAAGGAAGGTGGTGAAATGCCAAATGAAGTAAAAAAATATGAGTTGGCGGAAAAAGATTATAAGAAAGGCATGAAATATGCAGAAATAGCCACTAAATACGAGGTTAGTTTATCTACTGTAAAGTCATGGAAAAAACGATACTGGTCTGATAATGCAACCATGGTAAAAGCAACTACAAAAAAGTTGCAAAAAAATAAAAAGGTTGCAACTTCTAAAACAATAGATATTTCTCCTAATTTAACAGAAGCTGAACAAGTGTTTTGTGCTTATTATGTGGAAAAGTGGAATGGCACTCAAGCTATATTAAAATCAGGCTTAGCCACTAATAAAAAGAGTGCAGCTAAGAAAGCAAATATACTGCTAAAACGTGATGATATTCGTGCTGAAATAAAACATCTTAAAAATGTAATTTGCGAGGGAATAAAAGTAGACATAAATGATTTGCTAAAATATTGTCTGAAAATTATCGGTGCAGATATCGGCGATTATGTAAAATGGGGACAGCGTGAAGAACAAGTAATAGGACAATTTGGGCCTGTGAAAGTAGATGGAAAACCATTAAAGAAGTTGATAAATTATGTTGATTTGATTGATAGTGATTTAGTAGATACATCAGTAATAAATGAAGTGAAAATGGGTAAAGATGGGCCTTCAATAAAAATGATGGATAAAAAATGGGCATGGGAAATCGTGATGAGGTATTTTGATTTGGTACCTAATTTATATCAGCGTGAAATGGATAAACAACGTCTGGTAATTGAACAAGAAAAATTAAATATAACTAAGATAAAATCTACTCCACCGCAACCGCCAGCAGAACCGCTGATTTTACAACCATTTTATGGCAAACCACCTGATGAAGAAGGTAGTGAGGTGCAAGAAGATGGCGGAAACTAGAGTTTATTTCAATCCAATATTTAAACAAGCAAATGAAACAAGATGTCGATATCGTTGTATGAGAGGTAGTGCTGGTAGTGGTAAAAGTGTAAATATAGCACAAGACTATATCTTAAAATTAATGAACCCTAAATATAAAGGTGCTAACTTATTAGTTATTCGTAAAATAGGGGATTGGAACCGTCAAAGTACATATAGCGAATTAGTATCTGCGATTAATCGTATATGTGGTAGTATGGCGGATTTTTATTGGGATATAGGTAAATCACCATTAGCACTGCGATGTAAAACAACAGGAAATGAAGTATTATTCCGTGGTATGAAAGATGATAAACAACGTGAAGGTGTTAAGTCTGTTACTTTTACACGTGGTAAATTAACTTGGATTTGGGCTGAAGAAGCAACAGAATTAGAAGAAAATGATATAGATATACTAGATGACCGCTTGCGTGGAAAACTGATTAATGAAAATCTATATTATCAAATAACATTATCTTTTAATCCTGTATCTGCAACTCATTGGATAAAAGCAAAATATTTTGATACACCACGAGCATCGATATTTACACATAAATCTACTTATCAAGATAACTTATTTATTGATCCAGCGTATAGCGAACGTATGATGATGAGAAAAGAGCAAGATCCTGAAGGGTATCGTGTATATGGTCTTGGCGAATGGGGCTTACTTGGCGGACAGTTTTTTTCTAATTTCTCGGAAAAACGACATATCGTAAAACCTTTTAAAATACCAGATAATTGGGTGAGATTTAGAAGTATGGACTGGGGAAGTGCAAAGCCTTATGCTGTAGGTTGGTATGCAGTAGATTATGATGGTAATCTTTGGAAATATCGTGAATTATATGGCTATGGTGGTAAAGCAAATGTAGGGACAAAAGAAACAGCTGCACAAGTGGCTCAAAAAATAGTCGATAGAGAATGTGATGAAAAAATAGCTTATGGAGTATTAGATAGTGCATGTTGGGCCAATATAAATACAGGTGTTCCTACTGTAGCTGAAGAAATAAATAAAGTATTAATAAAAAATGGTCATACTACATTTAGAGAATGTGGTAAAGGAAGAATGGCTATGGCGGAAGAAATAAAACTAAGATTAGAAGGATATAAGCGTAAAGACGGGGTACAAATACCAGCTTTACGCTTTTTTAGTACATGTTTTCATAATTTGAGAACATTCCCTTTAGTTACTCATGATAAACGTCAGCCTGAAAAAATCGATACGAATGGTGAAGACCATTGTGTTGATGAAACAGGATATGCCTGTTTATCTAGACCATATAAGCCAACAAGACCTGAAAAAGATGGTTGGAAGTTTAAGAAAAATGATTATGAAAATATAAGCCATGAACCTAGTGCATGGGCTTATTAAAAGGAGAATGTATGGTTTATTTTACAAAAATAAGTTCACCTGCAAATGAAAATATCATTGGTCTTTTAGTTCGTGGACATGCAAATTATGCCAAAAAAGACAAAGAGGATATTGTTTGCAGTGCTGTTTCTGCTATCGCACAAACAGCATTATATGGTTGCAATGAATATAGTAAATGTAATGTAAATAAAATACAAAAAGGATATGTATCTTTTACTTGTGATAAAACAATACAGACAGAAGCAATAATAAAATCTGCTATATTGGGCTTAAAAGCAATAAAAGAAACATATCCAAAATGTTTTAAAGAGGAATAATAAATGTTTGATGAAGTAAATAATGATGTAAGAGCTGCACCAGAAGAAAATAAAATTGGGCTAGGAAAGATAAGAGAATGGTTTCAAGATGCTGTAGATAAATCAAGAGATTGGCGGAAAGAAGCTAAAGAAGATTATAGATTTGTATCTGGTAAGCAATGGAAAAATGCAGATAAAGAACAGCTTGAAAAATTTGGTAGACCTGCAATTACTATTAATAAAATAAAACCACTTATGAATGTATTATCAGGATATCAAAGGCTTAATCGTTATGATATTTCCTTTTTGCCTAGGACAAATGATGATATGGAGCTTTGTAAAGTCCGGGAAGGTGTTACAAAGTATATCTTTGATGATTGTGATTATGAATATCAAGAGTCTCAAGTTTTTATGGATGGTGCTATTGGCGGTATTGGTTGGTTTTGGGTTTATTACAAATTTGATGAAGAAATGGGCGATGGAGAAATAAAAATTGCTCGTGAAAGCCCTTTTAATATGTATATAGATCCAGAAGCAAAAGAAATAGATTATTCTGATGCCAATTATATTATTCGTGCTAAATGGGTTAATAAAGCTGACTTAATAAATGTATATCCAGAAAAAGCAGAAGAAATAAAAAATCAACAGCAAGAATATGACTCTATGGAACCAGTAGATGAACAATATGACCATCTATATTACAAAAGAGATTTACAAAAATTACGTTTAGTTGAATGCTGGTATAAGGTAAAAGTTAAAGAAAAAATTTATATAATGCCTGGTGGACAAATAATTAATGAACAAGATATGCAAAATATATCTGAAGAACAATTAATGCAAATGTATTTGTCAGGGCAAATACCGATAGAACAAACAATTACTGTAGACAAGGTAAGGGTTTGTTCTTTTTTTGGCGGTGTTTTGCTAGAAGATATCGAAAGTCCTTATGAACATGGACAAATACCATTTATTCCCTTTGTAGTATTTAAATTTTTTGATGAAGATGAGCCTGCTGGTATTGTCAGAGACTTAAAAGATCCACAGCGAGAAGTTAATAAACGCAGAAGTCAATCACTTCACATATTAAATACTTCTTCATATAATAACTGGATTCGTGAAGCAGATGCACAATCTGATGAACAAAAAGCCAATATGAAAAAATTGGCTAGTCTTCCAGGTGGTGTAATAGAAGTTCAGCCAGGGACATTATCTCGTGGAGCTATGCAAAGATTAGAAGCACCACAGCCACCATTATCATTATTTCAAGCAGGACAGGAAGCTGCTGCTGATTTGCCTTCTATTTCTGGTATAAACGAAGCTTTAATGGGTGTAGATATGCCTGCTAATGCAAGTGGTAGAGCAATAGAATTAAAGCAAAAGCAAGCTATAACTCATATTGCACCAATGTTTGATAATCTTCGTAAATGTAAAAAACGTTTAGCATCGTTGTTATGGGGAAAACATGGTCGTAAAGGTTTAGTACAACAATTTTATACAGAAAAAAAGGTTTTTCGTATTGAAGGTGTTGGTGGAAAACCAGATTTTATCACAATAAATCAACAAGTTACACAAATAGGGCCTTTTGGGCAAGCTGTAACAACGACTTTAAATGATATAACTCAAGGTGATTTTGATATCATTGTGGCGGATACACAGGCTAGTGCTTCACAAAGACAAGCACAGATGTATTCACTTATTGACGCTGTTAAAACATTGGGTGTTCCAGGTGATGCTGTATTTGATTTAATCTTAGATTTATCAGATATCCCTAATAAAGAAGATATAAAACAGAGATTACAACAAAGACAGCAAGCACAACAAAAGGCACAAGAAGCTCAAGCTGCTGCTGAACAAGCAAAACAAATCCGTATGAGTAATTCTATTGCTTTTAAAGACGCACCACCTGCTATTCAGCTCGCTATGGCGGCAAAAGCAGGACTTATTGACCAAAAAATTGCTGATGAAGCTATTAAGCAGTTTGTTGCTTATAATTATCCACAATTATTACAACAGCAAGCAAATAAACAACAAGTGAATAATCAGCAAATTACAAATCAAATAATGCAAGCTATAAATCAAGGTATACCGACTAATCAGATTTTATCGCAATTAATTAATTTAGGTATACCAGCACAGACAGCTCAAATATTATTACAGCAAGTAAAAAATCAGGCAGAAATTAATAGTCAACCAATAAATCAAAATCAAGCACCACAACAAAATAATAGCAATATGACTTTAGCAGCTTTAAATTCGTTGAGGTCAGGAAATATTCCAGCTATGTAATATGTAAAAGGAGAAAATATTGATGAAATATCGTAGAAGAGTAAATGAAGTAGAAGCTATAAAATTAAGTTTTAACAATGTAGAAGATTTAAAAAATATTCAAGATGTATTAGGCGAACCATTTTTAAATGTAGATTTTTCTGATGTTAAAAATCCAAAACTTCTGGTCGAAGACATTCATAAAAATAGAAAATTTACAGCTAGATTTAATAAAGATTATCTTGTAAAAAGTATTGATGGAAAAGTATATCCTGTACCAAATGAAGTATTTGAAAAAGTCTTTGAGCCTATTTATCAGATTGATTATCAAAACGATGAAGATAAGGAGTAATTTGTAATGGCGGTAAGAAAAATAACAAAAGCAATTAGTAAAGAAGTGGAAGATAAAAATACTCAAGAACAACAATCTATCAGTCAAGCAAAAGAGCAAGCAGATGAAAAAAACGAACCAGTGAATAAAATAGAAGAACTGCAAAAATCAGTAGAAGATTTATGCGGTAAAATTTTAGATTTTAGTATTGAACGTATGGATAAATTCAAGAATAATCCAGGTTATCAATTAACCGAAGATGAAAGAGAAACTATAAATACTTTTATGAATGTAGCCGAACGTATGGATAATCTATTAAATAAGAAGACTGGTCTGAACTTTGCAGATAAATTACTTAATAAAATTTGAGTTAGGAGATATATTATGGACGTATTAAGAATTTTTAATTTGCAATTATTTGCTGAAGATGATTTTGAAGATAATCAAATTGATTCTGATGTTGTAGCTGATGAAACAGTAGATGATGTAGATAATAATGAGAATGATGAAATAAGTATTCCTGAAGAGTTTGAAGGATTAGATCCAGAGATTGCTAGAGAATTTACTAATAAATTTAGAGAGCAACAAAAAGCTGAAGATGAAAAACTTGAAAGTAAAAAAGATGAGCAAGAAGAACAGCAATCTAAACAAGATGATGAAGAAAAAATAGAAGATAAACCTACCGAAGGCATTGAAGAGCAGCTTGCTAAATTACGCAAAGAAAATGAGCAATTAAGAAAACAACAAGAGCAAATTCCTAAACAACAGGAATTTAGACCTGCACCTTTTAAACCTATTAAATTAGAGCAAGTTCCAATTGAATTTGCACGTACTGTAATAAGTGAAGCGAAAAAAATAGCTTTAAAATCAGTTAATTTAACAGAAGAACAATTAAATGATTTAGAGTTTGAAGATAATGGTGCTCAAAAGAAAGCAGATTATGAAGCAGCTTTTGAAATTGCTAAAGATAATATTATGAGCAATGTTAATAGTGAATTAGCATTGAGAAATCAAAGAAAAGAAGCATTTATGCAGGCCCATAGAGAAAATATGGCGGCATTTAAAGCATTTGAAAATGAACAAAAGAAAGATACACATTTTAAAGAGATACAAGATTTTGCTATAAATGGATATTTTGAAAAGCAATCTGTGGTTAATCAAAATATAATTCGTGATGCTTATGCAAGATTAGAACGAGGAGTAGCTTCACCATCAGACCGATATACTATTGAAGCTTATTTTGAAAATGCTAAACGTGAATATTATAAAGATATAAATGCAAAACAGAAAGAAAAACAAGATAAAGTCGTAAATAAATATAAACAAGCTAAAAAAATGCCACGAGCAGATAAACTATCAGGTGGCGGAGATACTTCAGGCAAAAGTGATGTAGATATTGCTATTGAAATGATGAACAACCGACCATGGGAAAAAATACCAGAAAAGTATCAAAAAATTTTATTAGGTGAATAAATAAAGAAAGAAGGTATTATATATGTGTTTAAGTAATTTTAAATTTAATGAAGACGAATTGAAAAGAGCATTTCCAAAATACTTTAAAAATATGGGTTTTGAAGGACGAGGAATGCAGATATCTTTACCAGCAAATATGGATTTAAGACTATTTGCAGAAACAACTGTTCCTGAAGAACTTGTAAAAAAAGCATGGGCAAAACAAACATGGACTACAGCTATGAAGGATTTATTCTTTGGTAAATTCATGGGTGAAGGTGTTAATAATATTATTCAAGTTCTGAATGATTTAGAGAAAGAATCTGGAGATAGAATAACACAATCATTGGTACTTAAATTGAAAGGTGATGGTGTTACAGGAGATGATATCTTAGAAGGCAATGAAGAAAAAATGGAATACAGAAGCTTTGACTTCACTATTAATCAGCTCAGAAATGCTGTACGCCTAAAAGGTAAATTTGAAGAAAAGAAAAGTAAAGAAAATATGCGTAAAAATGCAAAAGATGGATTATCTATTTGGCTTAGAGAAAGAATTGATGATGATTTATTTAAAGTACTGACAGCTAATCCAACAGCAGATAAAGTTATTTATGGCGGTACTGGTATTTTATCTGAAGCTAATATTACAAGTACTGCTAAAATGAATACTACTGTTTTAGGTAAAGCAAAACGTTTGGCACAGATGTCTAATCCAAAAATCAGACCTGTTCGTGTTAATGGTGGAGAATATTATGTAATGGTATTGCATCCTTATCAAATTCGCGATTTAAAAGAAGATGATAAATGGATTAATGCACAGCAATATGCTAATATTCGTGGCATGAAAAATCCTATTTTTACAGGTGCTACTGGTTTATATAATGGTGTAGTTGTACATGAAAATGAAAATGTTCCAATTGGTCAAACTGGTGATAGTTCTACATGGGTAGGACATGGATTATTGTTGGGTGCTCAAGCAGGTGTAATGGCAAATGGTATTGATTTATCATGGAAAGAAAAATTATTTGACTATGATAACCAATATGGTGTGGCTATCTCTCGTACTTATGGTGTGGCCAAGTCTGTATTTAAAATTAATGGAAGTACACCTACAGATTTTGCTACAGTAAATATTTTAACTTCAGCTGTACCAGATTGATGAGGTATAACGATGTTAGCTGTAGAAGAATTAATAAAGCGAGTTAGAATTTTAGTACATGATGAGCAAGAAACAGGTTATGACGATATAGCTATACTAAATTGTTTGAATGCTGGTTCTAGATTTTTAAGACGTATGATTTTACAGTTAAAGCCAGAATTGTTGTCTAATGTGACTAAAGGTAATTTAAATACTAATGAAAATATAATTGAGTTGGATTTTATACCTGTAAAAATAGTAGATATTAGAATAAATGGCAAACGTATAATTTATAAAAGCCGTGCAGATATACTAAATATGGATAAGCACGGCTTTCCTTATGCTTATTTCATAACAGGTTTAAAGACTATAAATTTGTATCCTATGCCTGATAAGCCTATTAATTATGAAATTTTAGCTGTAGAAGATATAAAAGAAATGACTTTGTCTGATGATGATAATGGAAAAAGTCCTTTTCCGAATGAATTTGATGATATGCTAATTGAATATGCATTAATTCGATTATCCATGGGAAATGAGTTTGATATGTCTCAAGAAATGTCGGTTATGAGTCAAATAGTAGTACAATTAGAAAATATATTAAGAGAAAGAGATACAGTATATGTTATTTCTGGATATTATGATTCGTTGCCTGATGATTGTGATGTAATAAGGGCGGTATGGTAATGAAATTATCTACAAAACATGCTAATCAACAATCTATGATTTTACAAGACTTTACTGGCGGTCTTAATGTATCTTGTACAGAAAATCTAATAGCAGAAAATGAGTTATCTGAAGTAGTTAATATGGAAATAGACAGTAATTCTAAATTACTTCGCACAGTGCAGGGCACCGATACTTTATATACTACAACTGAATATACATTTAAAAGTGCAGCGTTTGATATTTTAAATTCTGCACTTATTTTATTTACAGAAGATAATAAAATTCTGGCCACAAAAAATTTTTCTGAAGTAAAAGAAGTTGGAACTCTAACGGGAACAGGCGAAGTAATAACTGCTATGTGGGAAGATGGTCTTTTGATTGCTAGTGGCGGTAAGCTTCAATATGTTAAGGGAACAGAGAATATAGAAACTATAGAAACAAGTCCTGAACATTGTAATGGTGTGTATATTCGTTCTGGTCGTGTGCTCGTTTTTGATGATACAGACCAGGTATTATTTTCTGGCGTTGGCGATGAAACCAACTGGACTCAAGACACTAACGATCCATCATCGAGTTTATTTGCTCAAATTGGATATAAAGTTGGCGGTCATATAGTTGGAATGGTCAATATGAGTAAAGATATTTTATTCATAAAATCAAATGGAATGGTTTTCCGCTTAGAAAATGAATATCCAGATTGGCGAATTAGTGAATTAGGAAGAAATATATTCTGTAAAGGTACTGCTAGTTATTGCAACATAATTAATAACGTACTGATTATGAGCGATATAGCCCTACAAAGTATTCAAACAACGCAAGAATACGGCGATATGAAACCTACAAATATAGGCTCTAAAGTTGCTAGTAAGATTGCAAACCTACCTAGTAATACAAAACTTCGCTATGTACCACCATTAAACCAGGTATGGTGTATAGGCGAAAATGGTTATGTACTTGTATTAGATTGCAATACAAGTGCTTTTTTTCAGAGGAAATTCAATAGTGTAATAGTTGATGTATTATCTATAAATAACGATGTATATGTGATAAAAGAAAAAACTGTTTGTAAATTAAATGCAGATCGTTTTTATGATGATGATGAGCCACTTCGCTTTAAAGTACAAATGAAAACATATATGGCAAATTATGAGTATTTAGTAAAACGAATAACATTATGTGTAACTCTATTTAAATATGAATATAGCTATAACAGTCATTTTTTGGTTGGCAATATATGTATGCCATTACCTAGAATGTATAGTAGTTATTTATTCGATAATACACGCCCTATTGTAGATAACTATGAACCAATAGGAAAACATTTAAAAGATGTTTATATAGACACATCAGATAAATTAGAAGATAGCTATGAAAGTTTATATGAACTTGAATACGATAAAAAAGATATTCAAACGTTAGAAACTTTAAGACGTACAAGAAGAGTAGTATATAGAACTCCAGAAGTACGAATAAGCGGAGCAGGTATTGGAGAACCTTTTATTTTGAATTATATTCAAGCTGATGTTGTGGAAGTATAAGGAGTGAATAAAAATGGATACAGATGCTATTGAGATAAAATATGGATTACCAAAAGCGCTACCGACTATTCAAAATGGAAAATTAGCACCAGTATTTCCTTTGTATTTTCAGTATAGAGGAGATAATGTATTAATTTTTTCAAAAAAATATATGGGAGAAATAGAACATATATATGAACTTTTATATAAAATAGTAACTCATCAAACTATTGATGCAGACAATCCTTTACCGTACGAGTTTAAATTTGAAGAGAATAATTTATATGTAAGAGATAAAACCAACACAAAATGGACATTGATGGGCGATATAACTAAGTTATATTTTGGAGCTAAAGAATATGCTGACGAAACCTTCATTAAATCGTTAAAAGCAGATGATGCAACAATCGTATTTACTAAGGGAGATAATTCCATAGGTAGTTTAACGATAAACAATGTAGCTCATGCGGATACAACCTTAAAAGATAACAAAAATCAGCAAATTGATACTACTTATGTAAAAGGTGTAACAAGCTCTAATGCTGAACTTACTATCACCAAAGGAAATGGTACAACCTCAAAAGTTACTATTAACAATGTAACTCATGCGATTAATTCAGATAATGCTAATTATGCTACAAAAACATTACAAGATAATTTAGGTCAACAAATACATCAAACTTATATAAAAAAGTTATCAACTTATGGTGGCAACATAACAATGTATAAAGGTGATGGCGGTACTTCTATTGTAAAAATAAATAATGTTGAACTTGCTCAAAGTGCTGTTAAAGCTGCAAAAGATAACTTAGGACAACAAATAGATGTTACTTATGTAAAAGATGTATTAGAAAGTAATGGTATAGTAACTGTAACCAAAGGAAATAAACAAAGTGAAGTATTATGTTTTACTTCTATTACTAATGACATTATTGATGATATTTTAAAATTAAACGAAGATACAACTCTAGAAGAAAAAGAAGCTATTACTGATGAAACAATAATAGATATTTTTCTTAATAAGGGGGAAGGATACTTAACAAAATTTAATTTAAATTCTGCTGTTAATACAGCTACTGTTGAAGATTTATATATAAATAGTGATTTATATCCTGAACCTGATGGAGATGAATGTATTAATGCAAGTGAAATAAACAATATATTAAATACTGGAGGTGTAGCAGCATGAAGTTTTTAGATGCTAACGGATTAGCTTTATTTACAAAAAAGATTTTTAGTAAGTTTGTATCTAATATAACTGGTGCAGACAACAAAATAACCATTACTAAAGGTGATGGAACAACAAATGAAATTAATCTAAACGAAGTTGTTAAAACTGATGTAATAGGTGAAGATCCGCCTGATGATGATAATTCAAATAAAATAGCAAGTACAAGATGGGTACAAAAATTTGTAACAACTATGGTATTTAAATTGATATCTAAATTAGCAGGCACAGAAGAAACAGGTGTAAGTAGTAGTGGAAGTTTTTTAGGTGTTAATTGGTTGATAGCTCAAAATGGTTATATTTGCTTAGGAAAATTATTTGGCGGACTAATTCTACAGTGGGGATATTTTAAACTTGAAGATAATCAAAAAAATGTAGAAAATATAATTTCTTTACCATTAACTGTTAAAAACAATTATTTAACATGGGTTAATAAACATGGGACTTTAATTTATACTAATATGTTTTATACAGTAGCTCCAGATAAAACTAATTTTAGATTTTATACAAACACTGTAGGAGGATATATGTGGGGTAGCATAGGTTTCATATAAACAGTGGGGATGTGCATTTACAGCATTTAGCAAAGATAACATCATAAGTGTTAATCTTCCTATAAGTTCCAAAACACTTGCTATAACAACAAATATATTAAAAAATTCACCATCTACACCTCAAGCGATATCAAATGCTTTTATGGATAATAGCCAAACTGTTAATACATTTTCTATTTGCCATAATTTGGGAAATGAAAAATATGCTGTTTTATATGCTACTATTTCATATCTTTAAACAGTGGGGAAGTAATAGTGCAACTATAACAAAACAACAAAAGAATTTTAATATTGCTTTTAATAAAAGATGTTGGAGTATTATTGCTAATTACTATGATTTATCTGATGCCTTAAATTTAATGGATATAAATATAGCCTTACAATTTAATAAAACTACTGGGTATACATTTTTTTATAATGTTCAATCTACTACAGGAACACCTTCTTATTTTTGGATAGCTATAGGAGAATAATTATTTGCCTATAAAAATAACTCTAACACCAGCATTTGAACCGCCTGTTATGCTTCCTTTCATATGGACACTAATTTTATTTATGTTAGGAAAATTACTATCAACAACAGTAATTAAATTAGCTTCTTTATCATTTGTAGGAATTGCTAATGCTAAATTTATAGAATTTACAAAAGAAATTACAGTAGATACCTCTTCATGACGTAAAGTATCTACAGATTCTGATAATCCTATAAATCTCCACTGTGTTGATACATCAACAGTGGGGATTAATTGTAGGTAGTGATAAATTAGTAAATATACCGACAAATATTACAATAAAACAATTATTATATTGTAATGCCTGTGATGGTATATCTAGCTTCGAAAATGATGGAATAGGTTATTTTTTAGGTGTAGCAGATGTAACACCAACTAACATTATTTTTAGGTTCAAAGAAAATCCTCAAACTTTTAGATGGTTTATATTAAGTAAATAATTATTTTCCTACAAAAAACACTCTAATTTGACCATTACTTCCTCCAGTAACGACACCTTTAATATTTACAATAATATTATTTAATTCTGTTGATGTTGATTTTACAACAGATATTAAATTTGCTTCTGAATCTGATGCTGGTGTAGCTATAGCAAATGATAGTTTTTCTTTAAAAGTTATTGCTGTATTAATTTTAACTGTTCTCAAATCGCCAGTATAATTTTCATCTAATCCGAACATTCTCCACTGTCTAATGAAAGGTTGATGCATATGTTTAATAATATATATACCAAAATAAAAAAACTATTTAACACGAAAGTGGTTGTAGAACCTAAAACAAAAAAGAGATTGAGTTCAAAAGCAAAATACCCTGAGTATACAATGTGGGTACTGCCTACAACTTTAGAAGAAGAGGACATATCTAATCAATATCAATGGGGAAGCTCAGATATGGTAAACATACATTTAACAAAAGAGGATATCGAAGAATTATCTTATATCTGGAGTACGGAGTCTAAAGAAATAATAGATACTATAAATAGTAGGACTAATGGTCATATTTATATTTCGCAAGAAGATTTAAGGCTACTATTAAATAAACTATATGATAATACGCAAGATTTATCTGTATTTACAGCAAATCATTTAGATAGTGATTACCATTGATATTTTTATAAATTATATATATAGAATAAACCGTTGCAATTAAAGGCTTAACAGATTTTGCAACGGTTTTTAAGTTTAAAAATATATTGTTTTAATGGTTTTTAGAAGTAACATTAGTAACACTAGTATATATAGATAAATCCTTATTTTTACTTATGTTATAAAAAATAAAAGTATCTTATTAGTAACAAATTATTTTATCTTATTTATAGCTTTTCGTAATTGTTTAAGATTTTTGTGAGTATATACAGTATCAGTTACATCACCTGTCGCATGACCTAAAATACGACGTTTGGCATTTTCGTTTGCTTCTGCATTATCTAATAGAGTTGCACAAGTATGTCTACAGTCATGTGTACTGTGATATTTTGCATTTATTTGTTGCATTATTTTATTCCATAAAGTCCTATACTTACTATAATTATATGGATTTCCAGTTTCATCACATATCAGAAACTTACCATATTTATTCATTCTATTTATTATTAGAGGAAGTATTTTTTCATGGATAGGAATAGAGCGAAGACCAGCCTTCGTTTTTGATTTAGTTATTTTTAGATACTTTTGTCTAAGATAAATATTATCTTTAGTTAAACTTAATAGCTCTCCAACTCTCATGCCTGTATAAATTAGGATTAATACAGTGTCTATACCATCAATTTCTAAATTAGCCCATAATTTATTTATTTTTTGTCTTGTAAATGGTTTATGTGGGCGGATTGCTTTATTTTTGCCTAAGTTTAATAGATTGGCGTAGTTCTTATTGCAGTATTCCATTATTATTCCGTATTTAAACATCAATGAAATTAAAGAACGGATTTTCTTACAGCTATTGTAAGAAAGTCCTTTTCTTTTAGTATCGTCTATTATTTGTTGCAGATGATAATATTTAATATTCTTTAAAGGCATTTCATGTAATGGCAGACAATGTTGAAACGCCACTTTATAACTGCAAAGAGTTGTTTTAGCTGGCTGATATTTATCCGTATGAAACGGCAGCCAACGATAATACAGCTCGGCAAAAGTAATCTGATGTCCAGAAAGGATTTTGTTATTATGTTTTTTATTGTAATCTGCTGCATAGATTTCAGCTTCCGTTTGCGTAGCAAAATATGCCAGCGGTTTTTGTTTACCTTCGGCGGAAATGAGAAAAACGTAAGGTCTCCGCCTTTTACCACTTAATTTTTTAATGCTACCATATCCATTTGGTTTGCGCATTTAAATTACCCCTTTTTTAATAAAATAACAAGGAGATATTATAATGACTACAACATATTTTGCAAAATTCAATGACGAAGGATTGCCAGAAGGATTCATTCCATCGTTTCATGTTAATAATTATGGCGGAAAAAATAAACTCACGTCTGATGGATATATTGAAATTCCATTAGAAGAATACAATTACTATATAGGTAATATGAGTAATGAAGATAATAATTATGCTAAATTTAAGAGAGATAACCAAACAGGAAAACCAGTTATTTATATACCACCTGAACCAACACAAGAAGAATTACAGGCAAGAGCTTTAGTTGCTTTAGAAGTAGAATATAATGCACAAAAAGAAGGATTTAAACAAGATTTAGATACTGCTACGCTTGCAGGAAATACAGAAGCGGTACAGTCTATACAGAAAGAGTTTATGGAATTTAATAAAGCATATGAAGAAGCCAAAAATAATATTCTTGAAGAAGGAGTTGAATAAAATGGCATTTTTTGTAAGAAAAGAACGTTGTAAGTATTGTGCAGGGGAATTAGTAGATGGTAAATGTACAAATCCTAATTGTATTGCGTTCTCGGATACAACAGAAGAAAAAACAATTGAAAATAAAGAAGGTGTAGACAATGCGTAAATTATTATTAGCGTTGTGTTGTGCCTTCTTTTTATCTACAGCAATTGTAAATGCTAATCCTATTCATGATATGCAGGATGATATTCCTACAGATAAAGCTTTGCACTTCGCGGTTGGATATATTATTTCGGACCAGTTGCAAAGAAATGCAGGTTGCAGTGCGTTTGAAGCTTTTTTAATTACAAGTGGTATTGCATGGGCAAAAGAAAAATTTGTCGATGATAATGTCGACAATAACGACGCGTATGCCACAATGGCTGGCGGTTTGTTTTATCAAATTAAATTTTAAGAAGGTGGTTAAAATGCAGGAGTTTTTGGCGGATATGGTTTCGTTTTGCAAGACGATTATACCAGTCCGATTAGAGATTGAATGGGGAGCGTGTTTTGCTACTGTGGGGACTATATGTAGTCATTTATTCGGCAGTTGGTCAAACTTGTGGGAAGCTATTCTTTTATTAATGGTGTTAGATTATATAACAGGTCTTTTATCCGCATGGATAAACCCTAATAAAAAATTAGATAGCAGAAAAGGTTGGCGAGGATTAGCAAAAAAAGCTGTCATTGTAATTATTATTATGGTAGCACATACAGCAGATATTGTTTTCAATCAAGGAACTATCACGCGAGATATTGCGATTTTATTTTATATCGCAAATGAAGGCCTAAGTATATTAGAAAATGCTACAAACTGTGGTGTACCAGTTCCAACTAAATTAAAAAATAACTTAGCTCAATATGCTATGCAAAAAGAAAAGATTAGAAAGTAAAGAGAAAGAAGGAATAATAATGATTAGAAATTATATTAGTGTAAAATTAATTAAGGCTGAACCATGTAAGGCATGGAAAGATTTCAAAGGTCATATGACTAGTGATGAAGGATATAAAATTTATTATCCTGATGGTTATGTATCTTGGTGTCCTAAAGACATCTTTGAAGCCCAGTATTTAGAAATGCAAAAAGAAGATACTGTAACACAAGAAGATGTTAGTAATTTCATTGATAAAGTAGAGTCTTGCCAAATAGGAGAAAAAACAACTCTTACACAGGTAAAATTAAAAAATAATTTTACGATAGAAGAAACAAGCTCACCGATAGATGCTAAAAATTTTGATATGAAAATTAGTGAACAAATCTGCATGAAGAAAATAGAAAATAAAGTATGGGACTTTTTAGGCTTCTTATGGTTATGTGCTAAATGTGGATTTAAAGGTGATAAATAATTATGGACGTATTAGCAATAAAGCAATTAATATTTAATTGCATTTGTGGTGGATTCTTTTTATTTGGTTTTGCAGTGGGATATATTTTTGGGAGTGATAAATAATTATGGAATTAAAAGATACTGTTAAATTAATGTTAAGTGCTGATTTTAAAGAAAGATTTCAAGCTGAATACGCACAGGATAAAAATAGAACAGAAGGTTTAGCAAAAATGTTAAAAGCTTATAAAGCAGGAACATTACCATTTAAGCCTAAATGCAGTTATGAGCTTTTATATGAACAATTAATTTATATGAGAGCTAAATTAAAAGTATTAGAAAAACGTGCAGAAATTGAAAATATTGATTTGGCGGTGATTAATAGTGATGAAAGTAATTGATATTTCTGCTTGGCAAGAATGGATCGATTGGCAGGTAGTAAAAGACGCTGGGATTGAAGGTGTTATTCTAAAAATAGGAGAACACTATAATCTTGATGAAAAGTTTATAGAACATGTAAATAACGCTGTAGCGTATGGATTACGCTATGGCGTTTATTATTATAGCCATGCGTCGTTTATTCATGAAGCTGTAGCAGAAGCTAATTGGGTTGATAAACAGATTAAGACATATCTTAATGGGAAAAATCCTGAACTTGGCATTTGGTATGATGCTGAAGATAAAGATATGTTAGAAGGATATTTAAATGTAGTTTATCCTATTGCTAATTTTATCAGTACATTATTGGATAAAGGGTATAACTATGTAGGCTTATATAGTTCTTATAATTGGCTCACAAATATTATAGACTTAAAAGCATTGCCTGATTATGTACCTATTTGGTCAGCTCAATATTATCATCAAAATAGTTTTGCTATAGAAAATCCTAATCGTATATGTCGTATTTGGCAATATACTGATTGTGAACGAATTGGGAATATGGGACTTGATTGCAGTGTCTACTATGAATGATTACCAGGATATAATAGATAACTTGCCAAAACCGACAACAGATTTAGAAGAACAATATTTATATTCAATAGTAATGGCAATGGCTGGTAAAGATTATCAGCCATTTTCTAAACCTTTTTGGCGGAAAGAGCAGTATTTAAAAGCATGGTGGGAGATAACTAAGCTAAAAGTAGCAGAAGGAAATATTCCAAACGATAATTCTGTAAGTACAGAAAAAATTGTTGATGGTGCTGTTACCTTAATTAAGCTTGCAAAAGAAGTAGTTGATAAGCTCTTGGCTGATGACAAAATTGAAACAAGTATGATAAAAGATTTATCAATAACTACAGAAAAGCTGGTTAATAATGCTATAATTTCAGAAAAGATAGCTGAAAACACTATTATATTGAGTAATTTGTCTAAAGAGGTAACAAATTTACTCTTAACTACAAACCATGTAGGTATAATACAACAACCTCAAATAAATCAAATTACAGAAAACGGAGATACGCTCACGCTAGATGTATTAAAAAATAAAATCAATGAGATAATTCAATTATTAAATAATGCGGAAGTTACAAAATGAAGGAGTGTTTATCATGATTAAAACCATTAAACTTGTAAGTAAAGAACCAATTGAAGGTATTACAAAAGCAAAGATTAAAGACATCTTTGAAACATCTAAAAATCCTAATCAGGTATTATTGGATAATATACCTGAATTTTGCTTTATGCAGGGCGATGTACTTTATTTTACAGGGCTTAGAGCATTAAATCCTTGTATTGAAGAAATGGAAGTGAACACACTTGAATGATGTGCTTAGTAAGATTAAAAAATATAAATATATTATTATTGGCGGTATTATTATTGTGGTCTTGTATGTGTGCAGTCTGTGGAGCGACAGAAAAGACTTATACGATAACGGAAAGCCAACTGACGCAATTAGAAACGAACTTGACCAAGCTGAAGGAGCAAAACAAGATATTACAGGAACAGCTTCAAGTATCGCAGAAACAAGTACAAAACTTGAAAACGCAATCGGAACAGCTACAGAAGCAAGTTCAAACTTTGAATCAATCCTTAACGAATGCCAATCAATTATTGACGCGATACGAAAAACAAATTAATGAAGAAAAAAATTGTGCTATTGGTCTAGGTATTGGAAATAATGGTATCGCCATAGCTGGGGATATAAAAAATACCTGGATAGTTGCTGATGAAAAAACAGTTATTTTAGGTTATAAATTTAAGTTTTGATGCCATTTTTCCCACATTGAGATAATTATATTTATTTGGGAATTTTAAAATAAGTTTATTTATAAGCTTTTTAGTTACATTTTTCCCATGAGGGAAAAATGGTTTATTTATGGGATTTTTTATATGAATAATACATTAGATGAATATATAAAAAAATATGAGCAAAAAACAAAAGATAAGTTTAAACAAAAAGAAGGGTTTAAGCTTTTTTATTTGCCTTCTCGTGGCTTTTGTGAAATTGGCACTACTCAAGATAATAGTATGCTAATGATTTATCAAATGGCTGGTGATGGCAAATTTTGGCGAGATTTCGCTACAATATTTGCTCAAATGCTAGGGATAAAAAAACTAGGTACAATATGCATACGAGAAAATATAAAAGCTTATATTCGTTTTTGGGGATATAAGATAACTAAAAAAGAGCCGCTTCATGACGGCTCTTTTATCTATTATGCAGAAAACAAAGAAGGTAAGAAGGCTCGTATATCACCCGTATATTTGCACGATGATATAACAAGGATTTCTTATTATGTAACATGGGATATTTAGATATAGAAAGTAGGTGAGATTATGCATGCATACAAACCTAAAATTTATTATATAGATTTGCAGTTATTCAAAGGAAATACAACGGTAAACAACCAATCGTATCAACCAACTCAGTATGAATTACAATTACAAAAAGTTCAAGCTGATTTAGCTAATCAATATGCACCTAATGCATCATGGTTAAATGATACTGCTAAAAATATTCTGCAAAACTCAATAGGTGCTGTTCAATATGATTTTAACACAGCTAATAATCAAGCACAAAGTCAAATAAATCAAGCAAACCAAAATAATCAAGCTTTGGCTAATGGACAATTACCGCAAGCAGCACTAGACAATATAACTAATAATGTATCAACCATAGCGCAAAATAGTATGGGTAATTTATTAAATGGACTTGCTAATAATGGTGTATTGAATAGTTCTGTAACAACTACAGGAATGAAAAATTTATCTGATAGCGTGAATAATACTATTTCACAACAACAACAAAGCTATATGAACTTATTAAATGGAATAAATAATGGAAATATCAATAATGCATCGGCAGGAATAACAACAGCAGCAGGAGCACAAGAAGCGGCTCAACAGCCGGCACTTAATTTGTGGAATGCTTCAACAGGGCTTGCAAGTTCAGGCAATTCAACGCTTAATGCATTAGCAGGTAAAGGAACGACTACAACTACTCAAACCACTAGCGGTGGCGGATTACTTGGTGGATTGTTTGGCGGATTATTTTAAAAGATAAAGGAGAATGATTTTTATGGAACAAGGAATAAATGCATATCAAAATCAAGACCAGTGGGATAAAATGTATAACTTAAAAAGAGGATTAGCTGTAGCTAGTATGCCGATTGAGCAAGCAATTGGTTATGGATTAGGAGCATTTTTAAATAACTATTTTACTAGAGGAAATAAGAAAAAAGGATTAGAAGCTGCTGAAGCAGTTATAAGTGAACCAATATCATCAAATGAAGCTACTTCAGATGGTATATTAAGTGGTATTGAAAATAAAGGTTCGAAAGAAAGCGATATTCTAGGAGATAATAGTGATTATGTTCGACAAGTAATGGAAACAAATGCTAGTATCCCAGAAGGAACTACACTGAATCAGTATAATCAAATGGCTAATGATAATCGTACTATATCAGCTTATCAAAATATGCAATTACCAACAGTAGAACAACAAATATCTACAACAAATAAAAATAAAGTAAATACGACAACAGTACCAAAGGAAAGTTATTTATTAGGTGATTCAAATAAACTAAAAGTGAAAGATGATCTTAGTATGAAATATGCTTTGGGATATTATAATCAACCAATGTCTTTTAATAATGCCGTCGCTTCTAGTAATGAAGTGGCGGCTAATTCTTTACCTGAATATTTAAAACCACGAATTGATTATTATATAAATATTATCAATAGTGCAAAGGAAGATTATATGAAAGCTCAAGCTAATAATGATACTGAAGGAATGCAGTCTGCTAATGCACAGGCAAATGCTGCTAGAGAAGAATTAAATAAATTAGGTGTAGATAGTAGTTATTTTGGTGCAGATAAAACACAGGAACAATCTCAAAAATCTATGGCGGATTTAAATTATTATAAAGAACCTATACCACAAAAAATATCTTCATATCAACAGAATTTAGCTAATAGCATTGAAAGACAGTTAATTCAAGCTAAATATATGTATGATAATGCAAGTACAGATGATGAACGCTTCCTTGCACAAGTACAAGCTAAAAATGCCAGAGATCTAGCAAGACAATATGGATTAGATGTATCGTCATTTGATTCTGATATATCCTTAGATAGAGCTAAATTAGCATATTTAAATGAAACACCACAATTTAATAATACTAATACATCTACACCAAATTATTTAACAACTCAAGAATATTGGCAAGATATTTATGAGCGAGTATTAAAAAGCGGTGTAGGTGAAACAGCAGCAAGAGAAATAGCAACACAAAAATCAGCTGCATATCAGTCAAGAAAAATGAGTGATTTATCCGACCAATTTATATCATATGGTACTAATCCTGATGGTAGTGTTAATAATCTTGGTATGTCTATGCTTGCTCAATTACGTCTTGAGGATCCAGATGCATTTACACAGCTATTATCAGCATATGGTATGCCAAAAGACCAATATGCTTTTGGTTTACAACTAGCACGTGATGCAGTATCTGCACAAAATCAATTAACAGCAATGGATAAACAAGCTAAGTATAATGAAGAACTTCAACAAAAAAGATATGACTTAGAAGATAGAAATGATATAGAAAAAAATAAAAGACAAGATGCTTCATATGCTTATCGAGCAGGTATTGATACAAATAATCAAAAAGATCTTATCAGTTATAAAGCTAATATAGAAAAACAAAATAATTCCAATAATAATAACTTAAGCAAAGAAGAGCAAAAAATGTTTGGTGAAATAAATAGTTTAGTATTTAATTTATTGTCTTCAGCTAAAAACGATGATGCTTTATCAAGTGAAGATACATTGAATAAATATCAGCAAGAATTGGCAAAATATGGACCATATTTAACAGAAGATGAATATCAGTTTTTCTCCAATTCTATAATATATGTATTTAATTTTTTACGTGAGAAAAAAGCTGGAAATGAAGATAATGCTCGCAAATATTGGAATGCTATACCTGATGAAATAAGAAAAGAATACTTACCAGAATATAGTGATTAAGAGGTGTTATAATGTCAAATAGATTAGATTATTTTAGAAAAGTAAATTCGCGAACATGGTTAAATAGTAATAATTCTGGTGTTATAAAGAATGAGCCTGAAGAAAAAGGTTTTTTTGATAATGCTATAGATACTGTATCAGATATAACAAATGATATTGCTAATGGTATAGATAATAATCTTAAATGGGTATCAAATAAATTCCATAAAAACAATGTTGATTATTCTACAACGGGCAAAGATTATTTAAAAGGAACAGGCAAATATGATTCTAGTAATAAAACGGCAAATACTTATCCTGGTAATGGAGACGTAAATCATGATAAACTATCTAACCATCTATCAATAGATATTCCTAAAAGAATAAAACAGAGTATAAATCTTCCCGAAAGCTTTCAGACTCTTTATGATGTATCTCCTATTGGATTATTGAGTGGATTAGCTTATCAAGCGACAGAATTTGATAAAAATTCTACTGATAAAATTACAGAAGCTGGTAAAAAATATGCAAATGAATCAACTTTAGAACCAAATTGGTTGAAAAATTTCCAAAAAAGAAATTTAAATGCCTTAGAAAGAACACAAGAATATAACTATAATGCACCTAAAAGTCTTATTAATGGAATAAGTAATACGTATGGCGGTATAGTTGACTTATTTGGATTAAATACAGGACATGAACTAAATTTTATAAGTAAAAAAACTAGTCCAAATAAAAATTTTAGCGGAAATATTTTTTCTAAAGAATTTTTTACAGATCCAGAAGGATTAACTTACACATTACCTAATGCAGCAGGTTCAATGCTTGCTTTAGCTCCCTCAGCTTATTTAGCACCAACTTACTTAATGAAGTTAATTCAAAGTACAACAAATCCTATGATCAGAAAGTCAGCTGAATTAGCGTTGAAGGGGGCAATGACAGCCTTTCCTGAATCTATGTCTGAAGGTGGAGCTGTAGTAAGAGATGCTAAAGAAAATAACTTAGATAATCCATATCTAAGAGGTTGGGCTACTACTATGTCTAATTTGCCAATGTTAATGGGTTCTAATGCAATTGAATATACGTTACTTGGTGGAAAAGGAATAAATCCATCATTAGGTAAAACATTGCCTAAACGACTTAAAAAAGCAATTGTAGCAACTGGCATTAATGCTATACAAAATGGCACAGAAGAATTTACACAACAAGGTATTCAAAACAAATGGACAGATAAACCATATTCATTTAACCCTTTTAATGCACCTCAAGATCAGATCGATGCTATGCAAACAGGTATGATAGTTGGTGGTGGATTATCCGCTGTACCATCAACAATTAGGGCTACAACAGGAAATCCAGATTTTGATAAATATATAAATAATGCTTCTAATGAAACTGGTATTCCTGCAAGTATTATTCAAGCTGTAAGTAATATAGAATCTTCATATAATCCTAATGCAGTATCAGAACAAGGGGCTATAGGCTATATGCAACTTATGCCTGAAACAGCAAAAGCAATGGGTGTAAAAAATATAAAAGATCCAGAACAAAATATAATGGGTGGAGCTAAATATTTAAAATATTTATATGATAAATATGGCAATTGGCGAGATACATTAATTGCTTATAACGAAGGAGAAGGAAACTTTGATAATGGTGAAAGATTTTCTGAATCCATAAATTATGCCAATAACGTATTAAATAAAATTGAAGAACTAAATAATATTTCTTTGCCTGATAAGAAATATTACAATATCTTAGGAGAAGTTAGTGATACAGGGCTTACTACATTAACAGAACAAAAATTAAATTTATTGGCAAGAGATTTCTATAATAAATTTGGTTATAATTTAGATGTAACTAGTATGAAAAGAAATGGAGATGGTTCTTCTTGGCATGATAGTGGGCAAGCAATTGATGTGGCTAATGACTTATTAGCAAGTGATCCTGAAGCTAGAGCATGGCTTATAAAACAAGGTGAAAAATATGGATTAACATCACTTGATGAATATACTAATCCATCAGCAAATGCTACTGGTGGACATATACATTTTTCAGACCATGGAGAGCCTATACCTGGTGTATCAACTCAAGTAGATAGTGCACCAAGCATTGATAATTCAACTGCTAACGACTTTTACAATAACGATAGTTATGTATTAAATAATGATTATTCTAATATGAAAGCAGATGATATATCACTTTATGAACCTGCACAAGCAGAGCATAAAACAGAAAAAAATGATAATAGTGATTTAGATACTTTATCTGAAGATGAAAAATGGGATATTGTTGATGAGGAAATAGAAAAAGCTCAAACAGATGGAAATATTTTATATTTAGATAAATTAACTAAAATAAAGCGTAATAATAACATAAACGCTTTAGATAATTTAATTGATAATATAAAGAAAACAGATAAAAAATTTCTAACAAAATTGCAGGCAAAAAGAGCTAGTAATTTTACTTCAGAACAACAAAAGAAGATAGATAGTGCTATTCAAGAACAAAAGAAATTATATAGTGAAAATAAAACATTAGAAGCTGCAAAAAAAGCTGAAGAAATAGAGTATATGAAAAAAGGCTTTATGGCGGATAATGCTTTTAAAGCTAATAAAAATAAAGATAATAAACCCAAATTTGATACAAACAAACTAAAAATTTTAGGAAATAATTTATTAAAACAATTAGAAAAAAGTAATAATGAATTACAAAATACTAATCCTATAGTAAATTATGATAAGATAAAAGCTTCATTAGATAGTAGTGATATAAATAGACAAAGAGATGCTATTACTGCAATACAATATTTATTAAATGTATCTAATAATGATAAAAAAACTAGTGGAGCAATGTTGTTAGAAGGTTTAAATAATCCTAATAATAGAATTGCTAATGATTGGTACAATAAAATAAATAATAATTTAGATATAAATAATATAAAAACATTACAAAAAGATGAGACATCAAAAAAAGAAATTACTATTGATAATACAGAAAATATAAATAGTTATATAAAAAAATTAGTAGATAATTTAAATTCATCTCAAGATACCTTAAGTCAAGAAGATATAAATAGATTGTACGACAGTATAAAAAATAAATCATTGGCGGAAAATCAAGAACAAAAATATCAATATGATTACTCTATAGAACAATTAGCTAAATCTATAGAAAGAGCAAAAAAATATAAAGAATTTATAAATAGCTTATCTGAAGAAGAAGCATTAGCAATGGACTATTTAGATTACACTTTTAAAGATACTGGAAATTCTTTTGTTGATGTATTAAACTTACTGAAAAATGAGCAAGAACAAGATATACAAAACTATATGGAAATACTTCGTTCTCAAATGAAAAAAGGAGTAGTAGCCCGTAGTGTATATTATAATGAAAAAACAGATGAATATATTAATAGTCCTGGATTTTCCAATAATTATCAATGGTATAGAGATATAATGAAAGCAAGAGATTATCGACCTCTTGGAAAAAATGATATTGAAGGATATTTAAGAGATACAGCTATAGAGCATTTGTCATATGGATATGAAGATCCTCAATATGGTATGCAGATACCACCAGAAGTAGCAAATGAATTTAGAAGAAGGGAAGATGCTATAAATGGACTTGAAACAATTGCAGACAAAGCAAAACAATATGAACAAGGACGACAATTACCAAAAGAAAATCAAACAAGCAGCAGAAGTAATGAAACAAATATTCAGCAAAAACAAAAAGAAATAGATATAGAAGCTGCTAAAAATATAGGTAAACTTTTGTTTGATAAAGTACAAGAAAAACAATTAAAAGTTGATTTAAATAATCTTGAGCAGGCTATTAGTAGTGATAATATTAATAGAGTAAATAAAGCTAATGATTTTATGCAAAGAAAATTAGAACCTATATTAAATGATAAAGAAAAACAACAAATACAGAAAACTTTATATGACAATAAAATTGAAGCAGATATACAAAAAGAAGACTTATCTACATCTGAAACACAATCTATTGAGAATAATAGAGAACAGTCAGATATAAATAGGTCTTCTTTTGATTTAAAAGCAAATGAAGTAGAACAAAAGAATACAAATAATAAACAAAATAAATCATTTGATTTAGCATATGGATATTCAACAGAAAGTGGAAAATCTTTAGCTGAAGCTAATGAAAATGAATTTATTATAAAATCCAATGGAAGCAGGGATTTTGGAGAAATCACATCGTCTATATCAAAGGCTACTGGCGGTGAATTGACACCAGGGAAAATTCGACTTCGTGTTGGTAATGAAAAACAAGGCTTAATTCATGCTAAAAAACATGAAAAACAAGCTAAACATATAGGGTATAATTCGATTGAAGATATGATTGCAGATGTTGCTGAACATTTTGATGTGATTTATAAAAAAGATAATGGAAAAGGAAAAAGAGCGACATATTCTTTAGTTAAATTAAATGATGATAATGTAAAAGCTAAACAAAATGTAGTACCTACTTATTTTGAATTACAAAACGAAGATAATGGTTATTATATTATTATCACTGCTATACCTAAGAATATAGGGAGCTTTAAAAATCAAATAAAAAAAGAAACATTGATTTATAGCAAACAGGGACAAGATATTGCCACTATTTCCAGTGATAGTGCGGTTCGATTATCCCAAAGTAACAATAAAACTGGAGTTACAGAGGAACGGCTCCCGATATCCGTAAAATCAAATGTTTCTTCTAATAATATTATATCAAATGATAATATTAGCGACAATCAAAAGAAAAGTGAGGTAAATGAAAATGAGCTTAATGACAGCTCCAACACAGTGGTTACACGAGATAAGCAAGGGAACAATAAAGACAATGTGGGGACAGATGATGAAAGCCACCGATCCAGTAGAGAAGATGGACAAGATATACGAACAAATGGTGGAGAGGGGCCACGACAAGATAGTAGCACTAGCATTCGTGGAGATAGCACCAATATTGGCGGAAAGACTAGCGATAGCACAATACGCCAAGAAGAATCCGCAAATACGGACAATAGCACCAGAGATACTAAGCTATCAAGAAGCGTTACAGATAGCTACGAAAGACCATTGGTTGACGAAACGACAACAGAAGGAATTACTGACTTTGTTAATGAATCATTATTCGATGAAAGCACTATAGATAAACAAAAACAAATTAATATAAAAGATATAAAGGTAGGCAATCTTGAATCTATCAAGAATGACCTACCTTTATTATTGCCAGAACAACAAGATGATGTTTTCAAAGCAGAAACACGTATGTTTGTGAATAATAAACCAGGAATGTTATTTACTAATGGTACAGGTACAGGAAAAACATTTACTGGATTGGGAATTGTTAAACGTTTTGTAGAACAAGGAAAAAAGAACATTTTAATTGTATCGCCAAGTACAGGTATCAATGATGGTTGGATTGATAGTGGCAAAAAATTTGGACTTAATATAGTGCCATTAAAGAATAAGAAAGACAATGGTGATAATAATATATCTATAACTACATTAAATAATTTTACATCTAATAAAACACTTGTTAAGCGTAATTGGGATTTAGTAGTCATTGATGAATGTCATAAATTAATCAGTAATCAAAATAATAAAGAAACAGGTGCTATTAAGAATTTAAGAGCTATTACTTTAAATGAAAGAGGATTTAATACACGTTTTGATTATTTATATCCAGAGGAAAATTCTAATTCGGAATTAAGAATAGAATTAAAAAATCAATGGAAACAAATACAAGAAAAAGATAAGCCAAAAGTATTATTTTTATCAGCAACACCATTTAGTCATGTTAAAAATATCGATTATGCGGAAGGATATCTTTTTAATTATGATAGGCAAAATGGAAGTTTAAGTACTGAAGAAGCACATGATAAATTTTTTGTTAAAAATTTTGGTTATAAAATAAGATATAACCGATTAGAACAACCTGAACCAGATGTAGATAATAGCATAATGGAAATGGAATTTCATGAGAAATTAAAGAATGATGGTGCTATATCTAGCAGAAGATTAGTAATTGATAAAGATTATGATAGAGGTTTTATTCTAGTAGATGGTGGAATAGGTAAAAAAGTAGATGAAGGCTTTGAATATCTATTTAATAGTAAAAATAACTATACAAATTTAGCCAATTTCCTCAATAAAAGTTATGGCTATTATAATAAATTATTTTTATTAGAAGCTGTGAAAGCTAGAGAAGCTATAAAATTAATAAAAGAATACAAAAAAACTGGTAAAAAAATAGTAGTATTTCATAGATATTTAAAAAATGAAAGCAAACATCCATTTAAATTATCTTTTGATGATGAACAATTTAAATCACTTACTTCTTATACTAAAAATCGTATCAAAGATGAATATGAAAGATTTTGCAAAGAAAGACCTGATTTAGTAAATCTTGATTTGTCTGAATTGACATCGCCTATACAAACATTGACAGAAGCTTTTGGCGATAAAATAGCTATTTATAATGGAAGCTTATCTGCAAAAGAAAAGAATGATAGCTTATCAAAATTTAATGATGATAATAGTAAGGTTGATGTAATCTTAGTACAAGCAGACGCTGGTAGTGCAGGAATTAGTCTTCATGATAAAACAGGAAAACATCAAAGAGTATTGATTAATTTAGGATTGCCGACTAAACCTGTAGAAGCTATTCAAACAGAAGGCAGAATTTATCGTGTTGGCCAAAAAACGAATGCTATCTTTCGTTACTTAAATACAGGAACATCAATGGAGCGTACAGCTTTTGCTACAAATATTGCTCAAAGAAGTGAAACAGTAGAAAATTTAGCTTTAGGAGAAGAAGCACGAAATTTAAAACAATCTTTTGTTGAAGCTTTTCAAGAAACAATTGATAGTGATGAGTGGAAAAAGAATTTACCAGGTAATTCATCAGAGGGGACTGGCGGAAAAGAAAAAGATTATGCTAATCAAAATATAAAAACAGCATATGATAAGGCAAAAACTTTCTATTATGCCAATCAGAAGAAAACAAGTAAGAATAAATCTAGTGAAGGTAAAGATTATTTTGCTACTCCAGAACCAATCGGTCTAAAAATGGTTGAATGGTCTAGATTGAAAGATGGAGAGTCTGCTTTAGAACCAAGTGCTGGACATGGAGCTATTGCGAGATGGTTCCCTGCAACAACTAAAAATGTAGCTATTGAACCAAGTTCACAATTAGCAGATTTAACTAGAATGAGCTTTAATGGTAAGGTTAGAGATATTCCATTTGAAAATCTTGATACTATTAATAAATTTGATGCAGTAATAATGAATCCACCATTTGGTCAAGGTGGTAAAACAGCTATTGAACATGTAGCTAAAGCATTTAAACATTTGCGTGATGGCGGTCGAATTGTAGCTATAATACCTAATGGCCCAGCTTGTCAAAAATATTTTGATAAATGGTATGCAAGTGAAGAAGCTACATCAGCTATATTGATAAAAGAAATTATCTTACCAGGTATTGCATTTAATAAAGCAGGGACATCTATTTCTACTAAAGTTGTAATAATTGACAAGCAAACGACAAAAGAAGGACAACAAGCTACAAAAATAAATGTGTCTACATCACTTGATTTATCACATATAAAAAATATCAATGAATTATTTGATACTATAGAAAACCTAGAGATGGTGGATAGAGTAAATCCATATAATATTGAGTATTCATTAGATGAAAGTACTGATGATAAAGAGAAAAATGAAATCAATGTAAATAATGATATTGATAGTGAAAGTTATGTGAAAAAAGATGATTCTTCTATAAAAGATGAAATATCATCTGAAGAAAATACAATCAAAGAGCATGATGATGAAAAATCAGTCATGGAAATTGTCATGGAAAATGAGGAATATTTTGACCAAGTTATAAAGCAAATAAATCCTTATTATGAAGTGCCTAAAAATAAAGAAACAATTAATAAATTAAGGGAAAAAGAAGATGCTATTGCTAAAAAAAGAGAAATACTTAAGAATTTCAATAGTGTTAGAACGGGAGCAATGTTAAGTGAAAGAGCAGATAGATATATATTTACTATAAGAAATCCTTTAATTTTAGAATTGACATCACAATATGAATCAGCTGATTTAGATAAAATCTTTCATGACTTAGCAATAAAGAATAATGGACGAGATGAAAATATTCATTATGGAAGCGATAAAGGAGAGTTTTATAGCTGGTTTAAAAGGGATGCATTAAACTATTGTCAATATTCTTTTAAGAGTTTAAGTGATATGGAAGCTTTTTCAACGGAAATAAGTGAATTTTATAATGACTTTTTAAATAAAGATTTTGTTATAAAACAAGTATTACCAGATAAAATATTTGTTTATATAACTCCTAAATCTAGTGCAAGAGAATTATCTATCACAGAAATAGATAAAATTGCTAAAAAATATGGCAATTTAGATGCATTTGAAAGAATTAGAGCATATGCATATCCTTTTAAAACACAAGAACAAGCTAGTAATTTTGTAAAAGAACTAAAGAATATTGCAAATAGCAAACCATTTTCTATAGAACAAGAAGGAGCATTAACAAAAGTTACTATATCTAATAATTTTAGATTTAGAAATTTAATTACTAATATTAATAAAAACAGAAAAATAAAAGCCATTGTTGAAAAATATAATGGAACTTATAAGGGTATAGGTTCTTCAAGTGTAATGGTTCTAAAAAATACGCCTTATTATTTTGAGAGCCGACAAAAAGCAGAAGCATTTTTAGAAGAATTGAATGATATAGCCAAACGTAGGGAATATACGGATATTAATATAGATGATGGGAATACTAATAACAGCAATAATTATTTTGTTTTAGATGATTTTAAACATACTAAAACTGGAGAAATTTATAAAAGGGCATATCCTATAAAATATGTAGATGATTTTAAAACATTAATAACTTTAGCTAAAAAAGCAGGTGGGTTTTATAGTCGTTATCAAAGTGCAGGTTTTTTATTTGCTACAGAGCAACAACGAAAAAGTTTTCTTGATGCCGTAAATAATGTAAATAATGAAGAACAAGATATTAGTAATAAATTATTGAAATCTTATATAGGTACTCATAAAGATAAGGAAAGTGGCGGTACTATTATTGGTATAAAAGTTCCTTTGAATAATAGAAATTATATAAATTATATTGAGCCAGCTCTAAAAAAATTAGATTATCAATATGTTGTAAAAAAACCAAATAATAGTAGATACCATAGTGTTTTATTATTTAAAAATGAAAAAGAAGCTAAATATTTATTAAATGAAATAAAAGAAAATATTCGCAAGGATAAATTTAATAAGAAATATTCTGGTGTAGGGCAAATGATACCTAGCTTGATTGATTATGACAATCTTTTAACTGAAGATAAACTTAATCGTCAAGAAAAAGCATTAAGTGATTTTGGTAAGATAATTGGTTGCCCTATTTTATATTTTAATAATGACAAAGCTAAAAATATTAGAGGTGCGTTTTCTGGCGGTATTATGTATTTAAATCGTGCTAGTAATATTAGTCCTAGATGGACATTTTATCATGAGTTTATACATTGGCTAAAAGGTACTAATCCAGAAGTATTTGCGGAAATAAGAAAAGCAATAGGTGAAGTATCAGCTAAAAGAATTTTAGAATATCGTGATGAAATAGTTGGCGGTAATGATACTTTTGATGGAAAACCACTTTTAACAGATGAAGATATTATAGAAGAAATGATAGCTGACCATATGTATAACACATCTACTAGAGTATCTTTAAATAAACTTATGGCCAAAAATAATCCAACAATATGGCAAAGGTTTGTAGCTTTTTGGCATAATTTATTAGATAAATTCCGTGCCCTTTATTCTATACCTTTAGGTCTTGATAAAGAACAAGGCAAGAATATGAATATTGCTATGGAAAAACTTGTTACATCAATAAAAAATAAAGATGGCCAACTTTTATTTAAACATACAAAAAATGGTTTAGTCTTTGCTAATAATAATGAAACAGTATTAAATAATAAAGAATTTAAGATAAAACCAGTATCTATAGAAGTCTATTCGTCTCAAAAAGAAAAATTGTCATCTAGTAAAAGTAATGGATTTTTAGATAAGATGAAATTGTATTGGAATGGTAGAAAATCGACAGCAAAACCAATACAAATAAAACAAGCTTTGGAACTGATCAGCGGATATACATTTGAAATGGGTAGAATACAAACAAAGGACGATGTAGTTACCAATCATGTGGCCAAAATTATCAGGACGAAGAAAGCGTTTGATTATCCTGCAATGTTAGAAGGTGTATCACCTATTCTGGCGGAAAAATTAGGCTTTAAAAATGATATGGCTATGCAACAATATATTGCTAATTATATTTTTGATGTGGCTTCAGCTAGAAATGATGAAGCAAATTATCATAAATTAGTAACAGCAATTAATAATCATCATATGATGAGTGAATTTAATCATTTACAAAGTTTATTTAGTGATTTAAAATCAATGTCTGCTCGTGATAAACTTAGAGAAAATCGTGTCAGTGATGATAATATGCCTAAATCTGGATTAAAGAAATTATTACATGAAATGTATTTAAAAAATCATGACCAATGGGTTGATAGATATGGGCCAGTAAAAAGAATGGTAGACAAATTTGAAAAAGCTACAGGACAAAAGTTAGAAATAACTAATCCTTATAAACAATTTAGATTAGTTGCTGGAAGTGCAGGTACAGGAATAGCTTTTATCGAAGGGAAAAAAGGTGTTGTAAATCAATCATTACAAGCTATTTTCCCTAATATTGATTTTAGCAATTTTAAATCGTTGCAAACAATTTTGATAGATAATGGTATAAATAAAGATAGTGAAAAACTAGAAGAATTGGCTGATTATTCATTGGCTATGTATTATAAAGATAATCCTAAAAATAAACCATCATTTATGAAAAATAAAGATTTAGATGAAGTTATTAATACTACTGATGATAATATAAAACAAGCACATAAAGAACTTATAGATTATCAATTTAAATTGTTTGAATTAATGACTGATGCAGGATTGATAAGTAGACAACAATTACGAGAAATGAGAATTACTCACAAAAACTATGTTCCTATGTATAAGTATTTTGATGAAAATGATAATTTACTATTTAGAAAGGAAATAATAAAAGAAGAAAATAATGATAGGTTAACTGTTAACCCTATAGAAGGTGTAGTTGTTAATACTTATAAGACAATGCGTATAATAGCTAAAAATAAAGCTAAATTATCTTTAACAACATTGGCAAATGATAAAATGATTGCTCCATATATAAAAATAGAACAAGTTGCAAACAAAGGTGAAGATACCAAAACAACATTTTCAGTCATGATAAATGGTAAGAAACAAACATATAAAGCTGATAAAGATATAATCGATATGATGAGAGATTTAGATACTGAAACAGGCAGTAATTTTTTGAAGAAGATAATATATAAAATTTCTAGTATTATGCGTGCAGTATATACAGTTGCTAATCCTGAATTTGCTTTTTCAAATTTCTCTAGAGATTTAAATTCGATACTTTATTATAATAAATACTCTATGCGACCAATAGATATATGGCATGGCTTTTCATCATTCTTTCATAGGGATAAATATTATTGGGAATATATAGCTTCAGGTGCAGCACAAACAGCTGCTGTATCAATGGATAGAAATTATACACAGGCAAGCTTAAATAAAATTTATAAACATAGCTGGAAATCTATGGCTAAATGGAAAAATTTACCACAGGATATATTAAATATATTTCAGTATATATCTGAAGCATCTGAAATGGGATTGCGTATTGCTCATTATCGTGCAGGTTTAAGAAAAATGAGTGTAGATAAATCTATAAATCGCCAAGATATTGCATATGATACAAGAGATATCATGGATTTTTCTCGTGGCGGAAAAGCTGGTAGAGAATTAAATAGATATGTCTTATTTGCTAATGCTTCTATTCAAGGTTGGTCTAAATTCTTTAGAGATGTAGAAAGCTATGGTCTAAAATATGGATTGGCTAAAGGTGGAGCGTTATTGGCTTATAAAATAACTAAATATGCAATTTTACCTGCTTTAATATTATTTTTACTAAATAAAGATGATGATAAATATAAAGAAACTCCGCAATGGTTACGAGATACACATTGGATATTACCTCTTGGTGATAAGATTATACGTATTCCAAAGGCAATGGAGCCTTCTATTCTCATAATAAGCAGTCTAATGGAAAGAGCTTTAAATTATAGTTACAATAAAGATAAAGAAGCTTTTAATAATGCACATGTTTTGTTGTTTAACCAATTACCAGATATATTTCCAACACTTTTGAAACCTTTAATGGAGACAGCAGCTAATTATTCATTATTTAGAGAAGGTAATATAGTGCCTTTATCTAAACAAAACGATATGCCATATATGCAATATGATGAACATACTTCAGGTGTATCTAAGATGTTAGGTAAAGCGTTTAATATTTCTCCAATGAAGATGGATTATTTACTTTATGGTTATACAGGCAATTATGGTAGGGCGGCAACAAAAGTGCTTGATGTGAGTGTTATACCTAAAGAATATGCTCAAAAAAAATCATCTTATGATAATTTAGTATCTAAAGAAAATCTTTTAGCATGGCCATGGGAAGATGTTGTATTTTTACGTCGTTTTATGTATACACCATATAAAAATGCACGCAGTTTAACTCAATTTTATGAGGATTTTCATTACCAGCAAGCTTTATATAATGAATATAAAGATACTGGTATAAGACCTAAGGAGCTTAATGAACGATATTATGAACGTTTAAAAGAAGCTCAAAAGAAAATGAGAGATATCAAAAAAATGCAACAAAAAATAATAGATAATACCACTCAATCGGCAAATGCAAGACAATCATCTTTAGATAATGTAAATAAGAAACGATTAGATATAGCTAGAAAAGCTTTGCAATATAAATAAAAAAATAAAAGAGAGTCTCTATAAGACTCTCTTAACTGGACTAAAACTTTTCGCCATTTATCTAAATTTGTTGCCATTTTGTTGCCATTTTTATTTATTAATATATTTTTTTATATAAAATAAACTTAAAATAATATTTTTTTCATTAAGAAATACTTTATTTTACAATACTTGTGTTTATAATACTAAAAAAAATAGAAACAGTACGTTCTGTGATTATTTCCATGACAGGTGCTGTAGCGATTTTCTATTTCGTGAATATCATTGCAAGTTTATTCGGTTTCCATATGATGCCAACAAGTGGTATTTTTGGTATAGCGATTGGCTTTATTATCGCAGGTGTAGCAGCATTTAACTTGCTTTTAGACTTTGATAATATTGAACAAGCTGTAGCTTATGGGGCTCCGAAGTACTATGAATACTTCTGTGCTTTTGGTTTACTCTTAACTCTTGTATGGCTCTATATTGAGATTTTAAGACTTTTACAGATGATTATGGCTATGTTTGGCAATGATGACTGATAAATAAAATGATTAAAGATTAATAAAAAAGCTATTTGAGATTATCCTAAAAAATGGATATATGCTCAAATAGCTTTTTTTATTTATTAATTATTAAATATGAAAGAATGTAAATACTAAAAATCCGATACAACTTGCAATAATACCTGCACAAGAAGGCATGAAATATCTTGTTCTAACTAAGCAATAAAAAAGGCTGATGGTGAAGATAGGAATGAAGATAAAAGGTATACACAAGCCTAAAACCATAGCTATGGTTTTGTTAGCTAGAGCAATTACAATTAGAGGTAAAATATTGAATAAATGTCTAAATTTTCTTAGCTTGAGACTATATTTATACATTAAGAAGATACCTAGTGGATAAAATAAAAGCCATGTAATGATGATAAATGAATCTTTTTTATAAAATTTATCTTGTTTTATATTAGCAAGATATAAATCTGTTTGTTCCTTGTGAGCATCACCGAAATTGATTAATTTTTTAGTTAAAAAGTTTGGTGCTTGTTTGTTAGAGTTCTCCATGATAATATTCATCTCTTTTCATAACTTTTTAGTAAATTTCATTGGAAGCTTAGCGTAATATTATTTAGATTAATAAAATAGAATATCACTAGAATTTAATAGAGAATGATTAATTGCAAATAATTTATATTTGATGATTTATCAACATTAATAATTAAAAACTTCTCTAAAAGATTAGCTTCTTGATTAGTACATTAGTTAGCTTGAAAATAATATGTTTAATTGTCATTTTAGTGAAATACTTATTTAATTAATCTTTGTGGATATACACTCCTTTGAAATTTATTAATAGTTTTAAGAGATTTGTTAGAAAAAGGGATATTTAATTTATTTTTATCTAAGTATAAACTAATGTACTATTTAAAGTATATTCGTTTTATTCTAATAATTCAATTAAATTTTCAAAAATGATTAATAAAAAATAAAAAGACTTAGTTTACTAAATGAAAAACTAAGTCTTAATTAAAATTTTAATTGATTAAATTTAATATTTTATGGTTTACATACTTTGCAAGGTACATATCCATAGCTAAAAGCTTCTTCACGACTACTAAAATATATGGCATTACCAGGATTGATTTTTTTAGCCCAGCGACAATCTGTATAGTGAAATTTATTGCTTTGAGATGAACCAATATAAGTTGTAGCTGTTGCTATATTTAAGGTCATCAATAAAGTAACTAAAGTTAATAAAATAATGGCAGTTTTCTTTTTGGCTTGTTTAAACATAAAATACACCTCTCTTATTATTTTTATTTTAATATATTATATGTAGTATATAAATATTATTAGAGAAAAAGATAGACAAATTAGCCTATCTTTTTCTTATTTTTTTATTATTGTACTCGTTTAAACATCTTTTCCAAATCATAAGTGCTAAATTTTATAATAGTTGGTCTGCCGTGTGGGCAGGTGTATGGTAAAGTTGTTTGTGCGAGTTCATTTAAGATTATTTTCATCTGTGTGATATTTAAGATATCGCCTGCTTTGATAGCTGCTTTGCAAGCTGTCATAGCTAAACAGGAATGACGAATTTCTTGAGGAGTAGGTGTGTGCAACTGAGAAAGTGAAATTAAAATTTCGCGGAAAATATCTTCACTTTCTTGTGGTTTTATATCAGCGGGAACTTCTTTTAAACGGATTTGATTTTGTCCTGCTAATTCCACGTTAAAGCCTAAATCATATAAAATTTGTTGATTTTCTTCGATTAGAGTTAATTCACTATTATTTACATCTAAAAATAAATGCATCAATAATGGTTGAACAGGAATTCGCTCAGTTTGTTTAGCAAATTTATCGTATAAAATGCGTTCATGTGCTGCATGTTGGTCAATGATATACATTCCTCCATTAGGACCTTGAGCAACAATGAAGCAAGCATCAATTTGTCCAATTGGCGTTAGATTGACAGCTTCTTTTAATAGTTGAGTAGAATTTTGACAATCTGTTGAGTTTTCGCTAGATGAAATATTTATATCTGTTTGAAGATTTGTAGTGGTATTTGTTTGGTAATCTTGAACGGCAGTTTCTTTAACAGTATTATTGTGATGATTAGATAAATTAGGGTGAAGCGCTTCTCTTGCTTGGCGAAATTTATTTAAATCTGCTGTTAAAGGAGTTGTATTATTTTTTAATGATGGTATATGGTTAATTGAATTTTGTTTAAATGAATTTGATGGAGTAAATGGAATGTTTTCAGGTAAATCCATATTGATTTGTTCCGGCACTGTTTTTTCAATATGCAATGCTTTATCTGTTACAGGAATAGCAAAATCACTTAAAGCTTGATTATCATTAGGTTTAACAGCTTCTAAGACGGCATGGTATATAGTCTTGAATAATAAGGATTCATCTTCAAATTTTATTTCCGCTTTTTGAGGGTGTACATTGATATCAATAGTTCGTTTGTTGATTTCGATATTTAAAATAACAAATGGATATCCAGATTTTGGCAGCAATGAATGGTAAGCATTGTCGATTGCTTTGGAAATAATTCTACTATTGACCACGCGACCATTGATGACGAATGTTTGCCAAGAACGAGAACTGCGAATAATAGCAGGTTTGGAGATGAAGCCTGTTACTTTGATATCGTCAGTTATCGCTTCGATGGGCAATAATTCTTCGCTGACTTTAGCACCATAGATACATTCAATAGCATCATATAGAGAGCCATTACCTGGGGTAGTGATAGCTATTTTATTATTATTAATCAATTTAAAAGCAATATTAGGTTTAGATAAAGCTAATTTTATGATAAAATCATTTATTTTATTTGCTTCTGTGGTCGTGGTTTTGAGAAATTTTTTACGAGCAGGTACATTGAAAAATAAATCTTCTACTTTGATAGTAGTACCGATATTACAGCCCATATCTTCAATTTCATCAATGCGACCACCTGTTAATTTTATAGTAGTGCCTAAATCATCTTGAGGGCGACGTGTAATCAAATTAAATCTTGATACAGCAGCGATAGATGGCAAGGCTTCACCACGGAAACCTAGAGTATCTATGGACATCAAATCATCTACTTGTTTGATTTTACTAGTAGCATGACGCAAGATAGCTAGTCTAGCATTTTGATTATCCATGCCATCGCCATTATCTGTAACACGCATAAAAGATGTTCCACCAGCTAAGATTTCTACTTCGATTTTATCCGCATGAGCATCTATGGAATTTTCTACAAGTTCTTTAATTACAGAAGCTGGTCGCTCGACAACTTCACCAGCTGCTATTTTATCGACAGTGATATCATCTAAAATATGAATAGAAGTCATAATATCACTCCTCTTGTTTTGCCTGTTGTTGCAATTCGTATAATTTATTCATAGCATCAAGTGGTGTCATACTCATTAAATCTAATTCTTTTAATTGAGTACTTATACTTACACCGAATAAAGTTGGCATTTCTGCTACTTGCATGAATTTCAATTTTTTAGTTGAATTAGCAGTTAAAGTTGGTGTTTTTTCTTGATAATCAACTGTTTTCGTATCTTCTTGATTATCTTGAAGATAATTTACTTCTTGGGAAGTATCATTTGTGATAGCTGTATCTTGTTTTAGTGTAGTATCTATATTGTTTTCGTCAGAAATATCTTTAGAAATAATAGTTTTTTCTTTAGTCGGAGCTGTATTTTCTAAATCAATGAGAATTGTTTCCGCACGTTTGACCACTTCTTGAGGTAATCCAGCTAATTTAGCAACATGGATACCATATGATTTATCAGCACTACCGCGAATAATGCGACGTAAGAAGGTTACATCAGAACCTTTTTCTTTTACGGCGATACAATAATTTTTTACATGAACATCATCTTCTAGGTCAGTTAGTTCATGGTAATGCGTAGCAAATAGAGTTTTAGCTCCAATATGGTCGCGTATATGTTCAATAACAGCACGAGCAATACTCATACCATCATACGTACTTGTACCGCGTCCAATTTCATCTAAAATGACAAGACTTTTATTTGTAGCGTATTTTAGAATATGAGATACTTCATTCATTTCTACCATGAAAGTACTTTGTCCGCTGACTAAATCGTCGCTAGCACCTATACGTGTAAAAATTTTATCCACAGGGGAAATGGAAGCTTCACGAGCAGGTATGAAAGAACCTACTTGTGTCATCAATGTGAGTAGAGCAGATTGTCGCATATATGTTGATTTACCAGCCATATTAGGGCCAGTGATAATCATGATTTCATTTTGAGCATTATCCAAATGGGTATCATTTGGCACGAATAAATCTCGATTTAAAATGCGTTCAACAAGAGGATGTCTTCCATCTTTGATATGGATAGTGCCATCATCTAATAATTTTGGACGAATGTAATTATATTCATCACCTGCTTGAGCTAAGCTTACTAAAACGTCTAAAATAGCTATTTCATGAGCAGTATTTTGAATAGAGCTTATTTGGGTTTTTAAGATATCGCGAAGTTCTGTAAAGAGGTTATATTCTAATTGAACAATTTTTTCTTGTGCACCGAGAATTTTAGTTTCAAATTCTTTGAGTTCTGGTGTGATATAGCGTTCAGCATTGGCTAAAGTCTGTTTACGAATATAATTTTCAGGTACCATTTCTGTAGAGCTATGGCGGACTTCGATATAATAGCCAAATACTTTGTTATAGCCGATTTTTAAGGATTTGATACCAGTTTTATTTTTTTCGTCTTCTTCCATTTGCTGTAAAAGACGTTTGCTGTTTTTAGCGATATTGCGGTATTCATCTAATTCTTGATTGTAGCCATCTTTGATGAAGCCACCTTCACGGATAGAGAAACTAGGATCTTCAACGATTGCCTTATCGATTAAAACTACTAAATCATTATAGGTAGAAATCTTTTGATGAATGTTTGCTAATAATTTAGCAGTGGCTTTAGCTAAGGATTTTTTTATAGCAGGCAATACATATAATGAAGATTTTAGGGCATTCATATCGCGAGCATTTGCTGTGCCGACTTCCATACGAGTCAATAATCTTTCAAAATCATAGATTTCTTTTAATTGTTCACGAAGATTATTACGCAAGGAAAAATCAGATACAAGATTAGCTACAGCATCTAAGCGGTCATTTATCTTTTTGGGGCTAAGTAATGGATATTCTAGCCATTTACGTAAAAGACGGCTACCCATAGCTGTTTTGGTGAAGTCTAAAACATCATATAATGTATCTTTTTTGCCACCATCGCGAAGATTGCGAGTTATTTCTAAGTTGCGCAAAGTATACGTATCAATAAATAGAGATTTTGAAGAGTCTAAATAAGTTAATTTATTCAGATGAGTTAAATCTGTTTTTACTGTTTCATGTAAATATTCAAGTAAAGTAGCGATTGCCTTGTGAGCGATTTTATTATCTGGGCGATTATGCACATCAAAATGTTGTAGCATGAGGTCTTCGACTTGTGATGTGATTTCAGTTAATTCATTAACTAAGCAATTATTTAAACGGAGAGATAAGAAATTTTTTAATTCACCTTCATAAGAAAAAGGCTTAATTAATAATAATTCTGGCATCATCAAGCGATAAAGTTCGTCAAATAATAATTGGCAACGGTCAGGGCCATCATAAATACTATAAAAACATTCTCCAGTGGAGATATCAGCACCAGCTAGATAAATAGCATGATTTTCTTCATAGATTAAAGTTATATAATTATTTTTACTGCTAGTTAAGGCTGATTCGTTCATCACTGTACCAGGAGTGATGATTTTGATGACTTCACGTTTTGTGAGTCCCTTTGCTTTAGGGTCGCCGATTTGTTCACAAATAGCTACTTTATAGCCTTTATTTACTAATTTATTAATATAAGATTCAGCAGCATGATAAGGCACTCCACACATAGGAATGCCATCACCTGCTGTACTTCTTTTAGTTAAAGTGAGTTCTAATTCTTTGGAAACGAGTATAGCATCGTCCAAAAACATTTCATAAAAATCACCTAGACGAAAGAATAATATTTGGTCTGGGTGTGCATTTTTTACAGCTTGATACTGTTGCATCATTGGAGTGAGTTTCAAAATTTACGCCTCCAATTCACCTTTTAATACCCATGTCTGTGGATGTGTGATTTTTACTTTAACTAAATCGCCGATTTGTTCATCTTTATGATCCCAAAGTATAATTTTATTTGTACGAGTATGACCTGTATAGACATTAGGATCTGTTTTACTAGGGCCTTCAACCATTACTTCTACTGTTTTATTTAATAAAGATTGATTTATTTCTAAGCTGATTTCATTTTGAGTGTCCATTAATTTATGGAGACGTTCTTTTTTGAGTTCTTGAGGAACTTGATTTTCCATAGTAGCTGCTGGTGTACCAGAACGTTTGGAGTACAAGAATGTATAAGCAGCGTCATAGCGAATTTCTTTTAAGAATTCAAGCATTTGAGCGAAATCTTCATCTGTTTCTCCAGGGAAACCTACGATTAAATCAGTAGTGAAACTAGCTTCAGGGAATTGACTGCGGATTTTAGCTACAAGTTCTTTATAATAAGCTGTAGTATAACCACGATTCATAGCTTTGAGCATTTTGTCAGTACCATATTGAACTGGTAAATGAAAATGTTCGCAGATATGTTTGCTATTTTTTATAGTTTCGATAACTTTATCTGTTAAATCACGAGGGTGAGAAGTCATATAGCGAATACGTTCAATGCCTTCGATTTTATCTACCATCGCAAGTAAATCGGCAAAGTCAGCATCATCTCTATCTTTTCCGTAGGAATTAACATTTTGACCGAGTAAAGTAACTTCTTTTACACCATTTTGAGCGAGTTTTGTTATTTCTGCAACAATTTCTTGTGGTGCACGACTGCGTTCACGACCGCGAACGTAAGGAACGATACAATAAGTACAGAAATTATTGCAACCATACATGATAGGAACGAAAGCAAATAGAGAATTATTTTCTGCTGGTTCTACATTTGGTGGCATATCATAATCACCAGCTAATTTGACAATATGACCACGAGAAGCAAAAATTTCTTCTAATACAGCAGGTAAATCATACATTTTATTTGTGCCGAGGACAAAATCTACATGAGAAGCTTTTTTGAAGATAGCATCACCATCTTTTTGTGCCATACAACCAGTGATACCTAAGATTAAATCTGGTTTTTGTTGTTTTAAATGTTTGATTTCGCCAATTTTGCCGTAAATTTTCTTTTCGGCACTTTCACGAACACAGCAAGTATTGATGATGATAATATCAGCGTTTTCTAATTTTTCGGCAGGTTTATAGCCCATGCGTTCTAACTGACCTGCGAAGCGTTCCCCATCAGAAAAATTCATCTGACAGCCATAAGGTAAAATTTTATATAATAATTGTTTATGATTTAACAAAAGATACATCCTTTCTAAAAATAAATTGAATTGTAATTAAATAACTAAGATAAGAATAGCCACCAGCTAATTAATACTGGTGGCTATATCCACAATAAAATAATTATATCATTTTCTAAAATGGACTTCAATACTTAGTGATTTTGAAGACGGCAAGTATAATTTTGCAGATAAGATGTATTAGTATGATGAACTTTAACATGGATTTTTATTTTAGATTTTTGATGATTGAAAAAAATGATTTTAATTTTTATGTTAAAATCTTGATTTTGTTACGAAAAATAAAATTTTAAATACAAATGTATATTATAAAAAGAAAAAAATAGAGTGTTTATTATATTACGCATATCATTGATAATGTGAATAACTTTGGTATAATTATACGATAAAGATATAAGATAAATGCAATTAATTAATAAAATTTAAAAGAGGAGTGGTCGATAGATGAAGAAAAATATGAAAAAAGATATTTTAGTTATGGGTTTTGCGATGTTTGCTATCTTTTTTGGTTCAGGTAATTTGATTTTTCCACCGATTATAGGTTTAGTATCAGGTGAACAAGTTGGCTGGGCAATTATCGGTTTAGCACTTACAGGAATTTTATTTCCTATGATGGCTTTAGCTTCTGTAGGTAATGTAGGATATAATTTGCAAGATATGATGAAACATATCAATAGTTGGTGGCATTATTTATATATGGGACTTGGTTTATTAGTTGTTATCTTTGGTACTATACCTAGATGTGGCGGTGTTGCTTTTGAGTCTGGTATGCAAGGAATTTTTGGTGAATTGCCATTTATGGCGAGAATTATTTTTCTAGCTATATTTTTGCAATATCATATTATTTTGCTATGAACCGTTCCACTGTTATTGATAAAGTGGGCAATTATTTGACACCAGCTTTACTTATTACTTTATTGGCAATTGTTGTATTAGCCATTGTAAATCCTATCGATACATTACATAGTAGCTCTATTTCTACAGCCAAAGAGTCATTTTTGAATGGATTTTTTACAGGATATAATACAGGTGATGTAGGTACAGGTATTATTTGTGCAGGTATGTTTATCACTGCTTTTCGTGAAAAAGGTTATTGCAACAAACAAGAATATAATAAGATGATGCTCGGTATTATCTTAGTAGGTTTTACTTTATTATTTGTTGTTTATGCTGGTTTAGCATATTTAGGAGCTCAAGGTGTAAATTATTATAGTTTAGATGTAAATGCTACATTTTTACTCACTGATTTAGTGAAAAATTTAGCAGGTTATGAAGGTAGTTTTATTTTAGCTGTTGCTGTTATTTTGGCTTGTTTGACTACTGCTATAGGTATGATTGCTATTGCTGGTCAATGGGTGGAAGCGTGGTTTAAAGGCAAAATTTCCTATAAACAAGCTTCTTTGATGATTACTATTGCTATTTTTATGATTTCTTGTCTTGGTGTTAGCAATGTACTTAAAATATCTGGCCCTATTTTTATGATTTTATTCCCAATGTCAGTAGTATTGACTTTCTTAGGTTTAGGTAAAAAATGGGTGCCAAATGATGGTGCATGGAAAGGTGCTGTTTGGGTAGCTTTTATTATGTCATTATTTGCTGCTTTAAATTTAGCAGTGATGACAGGATTAGTGAATATAGATATTTCTGGTTTAATGAATATCATCAATCAAATTCCATTAGCTAAGCAAGGTTTTGCATGGTTAATTCCTACAATTTTAGGTTATGTCATAGGTGCTGTTGTTTATAAATTTAAGAAAAAAGAAAGTATTGCTTACCTAGTCAAGATAGCATTAATAAAGCCGTAGAAAAAAATATTGGTTTTGTAACTCAACCTATTTTCCTTTATGCAGAGATAGAAAGTTATTTAAAAAATTTGGGCGAAGATATCATGAAAGAATGTTATCCAATAAAATCTTTATTAGAGCAAAAAGTAAATCTATGTTTTTCTACAGATGCACCGGCAACATCATGGGCTGTGCCATCTGATCCATTTGTTTGTATCAAAGGAGCTGTTACGAGAAAAGCATATGATAATACAGATTGTGGTGATGACCAAATCATAGATATGAAAACTGCGATAATCTTATATACAAAAAAATCGGCACAAATTGCAGGTTTTAAAAATCTTGGTCAATTGAAAACAGGATATAAAGCAAATTTTATAACACTTGATAGAGATATTTTTGCCATAAATCCTCAAGATGTTGATAAGGTAAAAGTTAATAAAACTTATATTAGTGGCAAATGTGTTTTTGCTAGATAAGCTGAAAATATTAAATAATATTTAATAAATATGAGAAAATAAGAGAGAATTCTATAATATTATGGAATTCTTTTTTATTTATATTGATGTATTTGTAAAAATCAGATTATTTTTATTTAAAGAGTAGAAAATAAATACAGCTTGCTATATAATATTAAGGAATATAACTTTTATTTTTGTAAAAAGAAATGAAGTATATTAATAATAGAGAGGGATTTATAATATTTTTGTTATAAATTTGAAAGGAAGTTCTTTATGAATTCAAAAAATGAAAATTTAGCCATGTTATGTGATTTTTATGAATTTACAATGGGAAATGGCTATCTAAAAAATAATTTACATAAAAAAAATGTGTATTTTGATGTATTTTTCCGTAATATTCCTGATGATGGTGGTTTTGCTATAGCAGCTGGTTTACAACAAGTAATAGAATATATAAAAGATTTACATTTTGATAAAGAAGATATTGAATATTTTCGTTCTAAAAATATGTTCAGTGAAGATTTCTTAGAATATCTAGCTGATTTTAAATTTACAGGGGATATTTATGCTGTTCCTGAAGGAACTTGTATTTTCCCTCGTGAACCAATTATGACTATCAAAGCTCCTGCTATTGAAGCACAGATTTTAGAAACTTTTATTTTATTGACTTTAAATCATCAATCTCTTATTGCTACAAAAGCGAATCGTATAGTAAGAGCCGCTCAGGGTAGACCTGTGTTAGAATTTGGTTCTCGTCGTGCTCAAGGTGCAGATGGTGCGGTAAAAGGTGCTAGAGCTGCATATATTGGCGGTTGCGCTGGAACAGCTTGCACACTTACTGATGAACTTTATCAAGTGCCAGCTAGTGGTACTATGGCTCATGCTTGGGTACAGATGTTTGATTCTGAATATGAAGCATTTAAAGCTTATTGTGAAATTTATCCTCATAATGCAGTATTATTAGTAGACACTTATAATACTTTAAAAAGTGGTGTACCAAATGCTATTCGCGTATTCAAAGAAATGCTTGTGCCACAAGGTATTACTAATTTTGCAATTCGTTTAGACTCTGGGGATATTTCTTATTTATCTAAACAAGCTAGAAAAATGCTTGATGAAGCAGGTCTTACAAATTGTAAAATCGTAGCATCTAATGCTTTAGACGAACATTTAATCCGTGATTTATTAATGCAAGGTGCTAAAGTAGATGTATTTGGTGTAGGTGAAAGAATGATTACTTCAAAATCTGCACCAGTGTTTGGCGGTGTATATAAATTAGTAGCTATTGAAAATGAAAATGGTGAAATTACACCAAAAATTAAACTCAGCGAAAATATCTCTAAAATAACAAACCCACATTTCAAAAAAGTATATCGTTTGTATGATAAAGAAACTGGTAAAGCTATCGCTGATGAACTTTGCTTATATGATGAAACAATTGATACAACAAAAGAACATACTATTTTTGATCCAAATGCTACATGGAAACAAAAAACTCTCACTAATTTCACTGCTAGAGAATTACAAGTTCCTATCTTCAAAAATGGTGAATGTGTATATGAAAGCCCATCTATAGAAGAAATAAAAGCATATTGTCAAAAAGAAGTGGAAACTTTATGGGACGAAGTAAAACGCTTTGAAAATCCACATCGTTATTATGTAGATTTATCTCAAAAATTATGGGATATTAAAAAAGAATTATGCGTTAAAAATGCAATGAAAAGCAAATAATATAAATAAGATATGTTCATTTCTTTGATGGCAAAGAAACGAACCAAAGAAAACCACCGCAGATAAATTTTTAGTTTTGAAAATAATTATTGCTTCATACAACGCTTAGAAAGTCGCTACGCTCAAACATTCAGACTAAAACCGTATTCAGCAATAATTATTTTCAATAACCTACGGTTACCACTAAAATTTATAATGCGGAAATAGTTTGGTATTATGATGAATTAAAAACGTAGTCATAATTTTATTTTTGCCAATAGCTTTCAGCTACCGTAAAAGTCTGCTAATGCGGGAATGGTTAGGTGTTATTGATATTTAAAAATTTATTTTTAATAATCTATGATTACCACTAAAATTTATGATGCGGAAGTAGTTTAGTGTTGTATTTTTGTAGTGTGTAAATTAAAGGCTAGAGTATAGGTTACTCTAGCCTTTTTGTTATTTTATGGGATTGGATATGAGGTAATGGGGTTTTGTTCTGATGATGAAAGATGGAGTAGGATTGTAGTGTAAGTATAGTTGGTGGTTGTAGTAATTAAATTCTAGGGTATCGATGAAGATGCCTTGGTTATAAACTAATTTTAAATTTAGTTTGTTATTTTGCCAGCCATAGTTGGCGTAAGGGTTTTCATAGAAAATTGTTGTACAAGAATCAAAGTTATCATTTTCGGAATTAGTATTATTCTTTTGCCAAGCGTTTAGTTTAGCTAATAAATTATATTTTCTAGTGTTTAAGGTAATATTAATTCTGATGCAATCAGGGGAAATTTGGGAGAAAGAAATAGAATTTAAATTTAGAGGATTGTGAGAAAACTTAAATTCTTGTTGAAAGATTTCGGGAATAATGGAATTGTCATTAGGTAAATATGGTAAATGAAGTTTAGAAAGATAGTTATTTAAAGATGATAAATCTTGAGTAGAGGATTTATTATCTTTTTTTATCTGGTCTAAAAATTTCCATGTAGCAGATAAAATAGCTTGTTTTTGTTCGTTTTCAGCATTACTAGTTATAGCTATGACCATATTTTCTTTAGATAAGATAATGCAATATTGACCGAAAAGACCGGCACAACGAAAGGCTTTTTCAGGTTGGCATTTCCAAAAATAATAGCCGTATCCTAATTTGCTATCTGGAAAAACTTTATCATCTGTATTTATATATACTATGAGTAATTTTTCAATATATTCTGGGGCTAATAATTGTTTATTATTCCATGAGCCTTTATTGAGTATAAATTGACCAAATTTAGCTAAATCTTCTGTGGTCAAGCTTAAACCCCACGAGCCTTTATCGTAGTTTTGAGTATTTTTTTCCCAACTTATATTGGTTATATTTAAATGAGAAAAGAGTTTTTCTTGTAGATAAGTCAAAAGATTCTTGCCAGTTAATTCTTGAATGATGGCACTACATAGAAATGGGCAACGATTATTATAAAAGAAGGAAGTGCCAGGCTTTGTCTGTAATTTTAAAGAAAATGCTTCACTAATCCAATCGTCTTTTAAGTAAAAATCTTGAATTTCTTTGTCGATGAAGCCATAAGTCATGGATAATAAATGATGTATGGTGATGCTTTTAATATCTTCTGTAGGTTCAAAATTTAATTTGTGTTTTAAAAGTGAATAAATTGTGGTATCTAATGTAAATAATTTATCTTGGAGAGCAAACATCATGGCAACTGCTGTAAAGGATTTGCTCACAGAAAATAAAATTTGTTTTTCATGTTCATTATAGGGGGCAATATGAACTTTGGAGAGTAATTTATTATCTTTATAGATTACAAGTGAATATAAGTTTAGATTAGTTAAGGTATCAACATATTGAAAAAAATAAGAAGGTGAGATACCTTCTTGTAAAAAATTATTGTTTATCATATATATTCCTCGATTAATAAAATAAATTTTTGCGTAAACGAACAGCAACGTAGCTGGCAATTAAAGTTTTGATGATATCACCAGGTATGAAAGGTAATACACCAATGGTGATACCTTCTAAAATGGAAAGTTTCATGATGAAGCAAAGCATAGCTACACCAAAAATATAAGTGATAGGAATGACAGCAAGTCCTGCTAAAAAGAAGTTTTTGAAGGAGTTTTTATTTCCTTTTAAATAACTAGCGATAGGATAGCTGACGATAAAGCCCCAAAGATAACCACCAGTTGGGGAGAATAAACAGTTGAAACCACCTGCACCACCAGAGAATACAGGAAGACCGATAGCACCGATTAGCGTATAGACAATCATGATGATTAGAGTTTCTTTTGGTGTGGATAAAAATGCTGATAATAACATAGCTAAAGTAAGACAAGTAAACGGAACAGCAGTGATAGGGAAAGATATGTAAGCTGATATGCAGATAATAGCTACGCAAACAGCCATTTTTGATAGGGTTTTTGTTGTTAATGATGATGACATAAAATTATCTCCTTATATATTTATAAAATTGAATTTTATAAAGTATGTTTTGATATGATTATAAGAAAATAAAAAGATATAGTCAACTCTAAAGATGTTTTTGGTTTACTATGTTGTTAAGTTTTATTTTAAAAGTTATAGAATATAAAGTTTAAAATAATTATTGATTTATAGATAATATTATTTAAATTAAAGATATGATATAATTGAAGTCATGGGATAGCTTGATGTCGGACACCTCTCGTTAGGGAGGTGTTAGCATGACGACTTATGAAAAATTATCGTTAGTGATAAGTATTATAAATTTGATTGCTACGCTTTTTCAGATTATAAATAATTAGTTTATAAACGAAAAAAAGACCGTTCCGAAACGGCGGGAACAGCCTTCTTAACGAATTGAATTTTCTAAGAGAGAGGTGCTGACCTACCACAATCAGGCTATCTCTCTTTTTTATTATATCATAGAGTATTTTTATAATCAAAATATCTTATATTAAAATTATTAAAATTTACTAAGTTTGTTTAGAAAGAAGGTTTTATTACGAGAGAGAAATTTATAAAATTTGTAATAAAAAAATTAGTTTGGTTTGAAAGTCGAATAGAATATTATATTGATTATTTAAAAAGATGTATTTGTGCAGAGCGTAATGATTATAAAAAATTAACACCAATAGATAACATGGAAAATGGTGAAGAATATATTAATGCTTTAGATCAAGCTATCAATGATGAAGAAATTAGAAATATAGCCATTACTGCACCTTATGGAGCTGGAAAAAGTAGCGTTATAAAAACATATGTAAAAAAGCATCCTAGTTTAAAATATACATTTATATCCATGGCGACTTTTAATAGTAACGAAGGAAATTCTCAAGAGGATAAAAAGAATGAAGAGATACCTTTAGAAAAAATAGAAAATGTAATATTAAAACAATTTTTTTATAAAGTAAAAAAGAATATGTTGCCACAAAGTAGATATAATAAGATAGAAAAAATGAGCTATATGTACATTTTTATATGGACTTTTTGCGTTAATATATTTTGTTTAATTGGAAGTGTATTATTTTTTCCAGATGTTTTAAAGGAAAAAGTGATTAATTGTATTAATTTTTTAATTGATTTAGGTATCCCTGAATTTTGGTCATATGTAATAATACCATGCTTAGTATTATTAGAAATGATAATACTTACTATTATAATAAAACAGGGTATGATTAAATTAAAATTGAAAGAAATAAAATTATTTTCTAATGCTACTCTTGGAAATGAAGCGATTGATGAAAAATCTATTTTTAATAAGAATATAGATGAAATTTTATATTTTTTTGAAGCAACAGGATATGAAGTTGTATTTTTTGAGGATTTAGATAGACTAGAAAACAATGATATATTCATAGAGTTAAGGGATTTGAATTTTATCATAAATAATTACGAAGGCTTAGAGAAACCCGTAAAATTTGTTTATGCAGTAAAAGATGAATTATTCCATAATAAAGAAGAACGCACTAAATTTTTTGATTATATTATACCTATCGTTCCAATAATTAATGAAAGTAATTCAGAAGATGTTTTTTTGAAAGAATTTGAAAATAATGCTGAATATAATATATCAGAAGAATATATAAAAGATATAGCACCATTCGTATCAGATATGCGAGTTTTATATAATATTTTTAATGAATTTAAGATTTATAAAAGAACATTAAAAGATTCAGATAGCATAAAACTTGTAGATGAAAAGATGTTATCACTGATAATATTTAAAAACTTATATCCAAAAGATTTTGCTGAACTTCAAAATGAACAAGATGAAAGTATTGTTAAGCAAGCTTTTAAAAATAAACAATCATTTATAGAAAAAGATGTTGAAAAAATTAGAGAAAGTATAAATCAATTAGAAGAACAAATTATATTAGTAAAAGAAGATTGTTTAAAGAGTACTAAAGAATTAAAATATGCTTTTTGTGGTTATTTAGCTAATTGGGAAATAACAATTTCTGCAATAGGGAGACGTGAACCATATCATAATTCAAAAGAATTTTCTATAAAACAAATACTAGATGATAATTTTAATTTTGAAAATATCTATAAAGAAGGTAGTAGTTATTATATTTGTTATCCTTCTGGGTATTCTATTAATAAAGAAGGAATAGATTCTAATAAAATGAAGAAAAAATATATAGATTATTGTAGACGATGGAAAGCTTTAAAATTATTAGAAGATAAAAAAATGGATGGTATACATCATGATTTAGAAGAGTTAAATGAACAGTTACAAGATATATCAATATTATCTTTAAAAGAATTAATTGATAGAAATGATGTTAAAGAAGTTCTATCTGATAATGTTAGAAGTAATAAGGTCTTAGTTTTTATGTTAAGATATGGCTATATTGATGAAGATTATAGTATATATATTAATTATTTTAAAGGAGATAGTATAACAAAAGATGATATGAACTTTATTCTTAACATAAGAAATAGAGAGGTTCAGTCATTTGATTATAAATTGACTAGGTTAAGAGGTGTAGTTGATAGATTAAATATAAGAGATTTTAAACAAAAAGAAGTTTATAATTTTTATTTATTAGAGTATTTATTATTAAATAGTAGTAAAGAGATTGATAAAAATAAATTAGATAATTTTATACAACAATTATCAGATGAAGAAAAAGAAAGTTGGTCTTTTATAGATGCTTTTGTAAGGACGACTAATAACAGAAAGAAATTTATAAACTTATTGGCTTTAAAATGGGAAAACATGTGGAGTTTTTTAACTGAAAAAGCAGCATTAACATATAATAGACAAATAGAATATTTTAAATGTTTATGTGAAAGTCTAAAAGTAGAAGAATTACTTAATTTGAATAAAGATGAAGCATTTGAACAATTTTTTGAAGAAAATGAAGACATATTGATACAACTTAAAGATGTAAATATTAGTTATTTAGAAAAGATAATCGAGAAATTAGAAATACACTTTTATAAGTTAAATATAGCGGGAGTTGATAAAGAACTTTTGGATTTTGTATTTGATAATAAGTATTACGATATCAATAAATATATGATAGATATTATTCTTGTATACAAAAATAGTGAAATAGCAGAACGTGATTTAAGTAAAAAATGCTATACAATGATAATGACTTCTGGATATGATTGTTTAATAGATGATGTTTCCGATAATATTGAAGAATATGTAAAAGAAGTTATATTGAGTAATGATAATAACTGTGATGATGAAAAATATATCTTAGATTTGATAAATAAATGTAGCGATGATATGGATTTAGTAGAAAAAATTATAGTACATGAAAATTTTAAGTTAGAAAATATATCCGTTTGTGAAAATAAATATTGGTTATTATTACTAAAACATAGAAAAATCAATGCTAATTTTGATAATGTTATTCAATATTGGAAATAATTTTCAAAAAATGGATTAGATGAGGTATTAATAGATTTTCTATCTACAGAATGTGATGCAATCTTAAATAGTGATAGAAGTTTCGTTGAAGAAAAGTTTATAAAAGATTTATCATTTAGTGATATAGATAATAATATTTTTGAAAAATATATATCGTATTTAAGACTTATTTTTAGTGATTTAGAATTTGACTTTGCTTCAATGAACCAAGAAAAACTTAAAATTTTGATACAAAATAAATATATACTTTTAAATAAACAATGTTTTGATAAAATAAAAGATATATCTGTAGAAATGGCAACATTGTACATATTATCAAGTAAGGATAGTTTTATCGATAATATGGAAGTATTTCAAATTGATGAAGATATATTTAATAATTTGATGGCGAAAACAGATAAAGTATTCTGTCAAAAAATAGTAAATTATTATGGTAAAGATTATATAAATAAAAATCTAATAATAGCAATTTTTAATATGAATATTACTTTGACAAAAGACTTATTTAAAATTATATTTGATAAAATAAGCAATGAACTAAAATTAGCGTTATTAGTAAGGCATTTAGATTTATTTAATGCTGAAGAATTAAAAAATCTTTTCGCAAAAATGGATGGTGAGTATAAAGAATTATCGAATAGAGAAAAAAGACATAATATATATTTACCTATAAATGATGAAAATAAACGATTAGGTGATTATTTATATAAAATAGGATATATTTCAAATGAAGATAGATATGCTAAAAATAAGGAAGAAAATCAACTTTTATTTAGAATAAGAGCCAAAAAATGATATGAATTATTAAATATCATAAGTAAATAATAAAAATAGCCTTTATACTAAGAATAGATAAGTTCTCAAGTATAAAGGCTATCTTTAATTTATAAAGTATTTAATTTTAAAGGAGTTGCAGGAGGAAGGATTAAATTATATTAATCTATATCAATTTGAGTAGTTGTTGATTGTGGTTGAAGTTTTGGCAATGTCATTTTTAAAACACCGTCAGTATATTCAGCTTTAGCATTAGCTTTATCTATCTGACCTACATAGAATGAACGTTGCATTGTGCCATAATAGCGTTCTTGATGAATGTAGTTACTTTCTTCATTCTGATTTTGTTCATTTTGCATTGTAGCTTTGATAGTTAAATAACCATTTTGATAATCAAGAGCGATATTTTCTTTTTTTACTCCTGGTAATTCAGCAGTGAGTTCATAAGCATTATCTGTATCTTTTACATCAACTTTGAATGCATTGAACATGGAATTTACTGGAGCAAATGCGTTTTGGAAAAATGGTTCGTTAAAAACATCAAAAATAGATTTGAAAGAATTATCATTAGTTGCGAGATTATTTGTAAATGTAGGAATTAAACCAAACATAATAAATGCCTCCTAAAAGTTTAAAAGTCAAATTTTATTAAAAAGAAATTAGTCAATATTGATTTGAGTTGTAGCTTCTTCTTTAGTAATTTTTGGTAAAACTACAGTCAAGATACCATCTTGGTAAGACGCTTTGATATTTTTTTCATCAATATCATCAATGTAAAAAGAACGTTGCATTTCACCTACATAACGTTCACGGCGAATATATTTTTCTTGAGGTTTTTCGTTTTTATCATCAGCATTTTCAGCAGGTTTTTCTTCTGTGGATTTTGTAGTAGTTGTTTTAATTGTTAAATAACCTTTGTTGTAGTCAAGAGAAATGTTTTCTTTGGCGATGCCTGGTAATTCAGCTGTGAGTTCGTAAGCTTTATCAGTATCTTTTACATCAACTTTAAAGGATTTTACATAAGAATTCATTTTTGCAAATGGTTCATGAAAGAAAGGTTCATTGAAAACATCGAATAATTTATTGAAATCATCATTACTTTTAGCAATATTTTTTGCAAATGGAACTAAACCGAACATAAATAACAACCTCCATGTATAGAGCAATAAATAAAGTCAAAAAGTCAAAATTTGTTTTGAATTAAACGGACTATCAAGTCCGTATTTAACTTTTATTTATTGTTATTAGTAAAATTATAAGATTAAAATTTAGATTTTGTAAGTATCTTAAGGGATATTTCTTATCTTTTGTATCTCTTAACGTCCTTACAATTATTATTATACTCACATTAGTCAAAAAGTCAACAATTATTTTTGACTTTTTGACTATTTTTTATACTTATTTTATAAGCCTTTATAGAACTTTTGTTATTTGAAATTTGACTTTTTGTTATTTTGAAAATATATGAGAGGTACCATTTTGGTACCATCTCTTTATGAATTTAAATATGCATCAAATTTTGAAGCAGCATCTACTTTTCTGCTTTTAGTAATATGCAAATAAATTTGACGTGTTGTAGAGTCATTGGTATGCCCTAACCGATCTTGTATTACTTCTAATGATTCACCCGCTGCTGCTAATAATGATGTGTGGGTATGGCGAAATGTATGTGGATGGATCCAACTTAACCCGATTTTTTTGGCTATCTTTTTTATGAAGCCGTATAGATTACAGGTTAAAATTGGTTTTCCAGGATAATATCGAGAAGTAAATATAAAATTATATGTTCTATCCCAATTATTTGCATTTTTTATTTTTTGTTTATTTTGTATTAATCGCCATTCTTTCATCACATCTATAAAAGATTGTGAAATAGAAATTTCTCTAATACTATTTTTAGTTTTTGGAGTTTGTACATAATAATTTTTTTGACTACAACCATAGATGTTTTGGGTAATTTTTATAGTCTTATTTTTTATATTAAAATTATCCCATTCCATAGCACATACCTCGCCTAATCTAGCACCAGTATAGACTAGAAAATATACCATATAATAATATGGATATGCATATGCATCATTTTTAGCTTCATTTAAGAAAGTGAGTAAATCTTCTTTTTCTAGATATAATGGTTTAGGTTTTTGTTGTAAAAGTTTAGTTTTTTCGACTAAAGTCATTTTAGGTAAATCAATATTTTCACAAGGATTATTAGTGATAATATTGTTTTTTAAAGCATGTTTAAATATCATTTTTATATAGGTTAAGTTTTTTGTAATAGTTTTACGTTTTTTACCCATGTCGAGCATATTTTGTATATATGCTTGAATATTTAGAGCGGTGATATGTTTTAATTTAACATCTTGCCCCCAGAATGATATTAATGCTTTTAATAGATATTGTATGCCCTTTTGTGTAGATATCTTAGTATAATGTTGATATTCTTTAAACCAAATTTCTTGAACATAATAGGCAAATGTTATATCTTTAGGTTTAGTAAATACCTTTCCCGCATAATATTGGGACTCTATTTCTGCCATTGCTTTTTTAGCATCGCTTTTTTTAGTAAAGCCACAGCGTTTGATACGGATACGTTTTCCTGTATCATCTCTACCAACATCTATAATGAACCAATATGTTTTGCCTTTTGTCTTTGTAAGGCGTTCATGTATTCTAGCCATAGTTTTCCCCTTTCACTATGCCTAGCTATTACTATGTAGAATTGTGTCTATTACTAGACACAATATTAAATATTTATTTGTTTAATTATATAATTAAACATTATGAATAACTTTAAAATATTTGTAAAATAAAAAAGCAGTTATTATCCATGTACGCATATCTGTATCATTAATATTTATGCTACCACCTGCATGGGCAATATCATTTCTTTTTAATCGCATATTGTTAATTTCATTGGTAATTATTGATGGACAAGGTATCATATTATTATCTGTTATAGTCTTAGGCAATAGATTATTTAATTTTTTACTATATGGCATACGTTGAGTTTTTATATCATTATGTCCGTTTTTATTTAAGAATCTCGTTAAAATAAATTCACATGCAATTTGAAGTTTTAATAAAGATGAGTTATAATCCTTATTAAAGTAGTCATAAAAAGCATCAGATAACTCTTTAATACAAATATCATTGATACAATTTTTGGGTAAATAAACATAAAATACACGTACTTTTGAGTAACTTGTATTATTAGATGTATTACATAAATTAATAGGGGCTAAAGTTCTTTGCAAACTAAATCTGTTTATTTGAAATGGTGAGTTCATATGCATCTCTATAGGAAATATTGTATTATCTGGTGCATAATTTATAAATAGAAGTTTACCTTCACCGATTTCTTTGGTCAAATCTAAAACACATAAATCTTTTAATTCTATGTCTAAAGTGCCGTATTTAGCACCCAATGGCAGATAATGTAATCCAAAATCTACGGATTTTTTATCAAATAATTTATTTTTTAATTCATTAATAATAGTATTATCTAAACTTTGTTGTTTAAATATATTTTCAAAAAAGATATCTGATAAATAATCAAAGATATCTTCTTCTATAGTAGATACTTTTATTTTTTTACAGAATGGTATTTGTAGCATTTATTTTACCTCCAGGGAGTTGATTTATATGACACCAGATGAATTTAAAGAAAAATTGATAATGTTAGATCAAGAATACTTGAAAAATAAAGATTTTGAAACAGTCTCTTGGCAAGTAGGAGCTATAGTATGTGATTTTTTGGAAAGTTTAGGTTATAAGGAAGAAGCAGATATTGCTCGACCATATTTATAAATTTTGTTAGCACCAGTAAAAACTGGTGCTTTTTTTATTATGTGTTTATATCTTTATTAATGTTGCATACGTTTGAAGTATTCAATTGCCTGTGGTGTAAATTCGATATAAGTATTACCATCAGCAAATGATGCTAATTCATAAGGTTGATAGATAAGGTAAATTGTTCCATTGCCACCTAAATAATAATCTTCGCTAACTCTATCTACATCCCAACCGTTACGAAGTGGAATTTGTTTCATTCCTTGATTATAAAGTTTGGTAACATGTCCTCTTATACCTATATTTTCAAGTTGTTCAGCTGATTGAATTGGTACAAAATAACTTACAGGAATTTTATTACCAGTGTGTTTATCATATACTAGACCAACTGTTTCATACATACCGTGTGCAGCACCAGCATTATACCAATAACTTGTAATTGTCAAAGAAATATAGTTCTCATCTTCAAATTTAAGACTATATTTCATGCTTCCTTGATAAAAATTACCAGCATCATAACGACCTTTTAATTTATATACATATGTTGCAATATCGGTATTAATCTTGTTTTGTACATCTTGGTCATTGAGGTATACAATAGGATATTTTAATTTTAAATTAGTATAGTTTTGTTCACCAGAATCAACATATGCTAAGCATAGACTAGGTATTAGCATTACCACAAACAAAGTTAATAAAAATAATTTCTTCATAATATCACTCCTAATAATTATTTAATGGTTTTTGAAACTTTATTTTTCTCAACTCAATATCTTTATTTAAACTATCAGCATGAGTAAATAAAGTTTTAGCTAATAATACATAAGTACCGTTATTTATAGTTTCATGATAATGAGATGGATTTAAACTGTTCGCAGAATAAGCTTGAATTGCCTTTATATTATTGTTGCTATTTAAATCATATAATACATACATCGGAATTAAATGATTATTACCATGCCATTTCCCTAAATTTTCATCTACACTGTCTTTATCGTCATTTATTACAGTCATAGTAAATATTACAGGGTCGTAACTTTTTGAGCCATTACTATACATCTCATAATTATTTTTTAAATAAAAGTATTCTGTGGTGTATGGAACAGAAGCAATCATATTGTTGGGCTTATTGTAGATAATAATTTCTTTATCGCTAGTTAAACCTACAAAGCCATTTTCATCGAATTTTGATATGGCTATTACAGGTTTATATCTTTTAATTAAAATTTGGTTAGCTTGTTCTAAAGGATTTTTTTCGTTACTAGGTATTATCATTTTATTAGAATCATCTATATATTTTGGAGAGTTATTTTCTTTATTGTTTAATTTGTTATCTCTATCAACTAAACCAGCAACAACTTTTTTCAGAGTTTCGTAATCAGTGCTTGGGATTATAGTTATAAATTCACCCATAGCATTGTTATGACTAATTTCAGAACCACCTCTTATTGGATATAAAGCTATTTCAAATATTTGTATTTTATTGGTCTTAAAATGTATCTTCATATGCATTAATCTTTTCTTTTGTTCGTTAGGAATATTTTGCAATATCCAACAATCTGCGATGTCATCACTAGCATCATATGTCAGTGTCTCGGTATCTACATATTCAGTTACTTCAGAATTAGAAAAAAACCAATACCAGCGTTTATCTAATTCTTTAGCAGAACATAAGCTAGTAATTAATAAAAAAATTAGTAGAATTAAAGGTAATATTTTTTTCATAATATGACTCCTAAGGAATTATGCAGATTGGGTTTGTTCTTCTTCAATAGACAATGTTTGTCTATATTGTTCTGCTACCATAGTTTTATTGAATTCTGCTGCTGGGTCAAATTTATAAACTAAATTTTCTAGGTCATCTATTGATATCTTGAAAAACTCTTTTCGATTATTTACCTTATTAACACGATTATTTTCTAATGCTTGATGTAAATCTGATTCTAATTGAACAGCGTCATTTGAAAAAATAAAACTATGCACATCAAATTTAAATGGAACGCTAGCACTACCAAGTTCATCAATACGTTCTTGAGGATCAAGACGTCTAGTCATCCCAATTTTAAATATATTATCACCAAATGATCCTAAATTACTTATAACATAAACATAACCGGCTTTACCATTTTGAAGATTAGTAATTTCTTCTTTCTTTTTATCTATGTCATTAAGCTGTGATTCTAATTCTTTAATTTTGGCTAATAATTGCTTAGTCTTTTCATCGTCTTCAGAAGTTTTTAGTTGTTCATTTATATTGGCAATCTCTGTTTCATATTTAGCCGCTTCTTGTTTCATTTGCTCTTCTTGCTCTTTTAATCGACGGCGTTCTTCTGCTTCTTGTCGCATTTGTTCTCGTAATGCAAGCTGTTCTTGTCTAGCTGCTTCTTTTTTTACATAATATTCATACTCTATTTTAACAGCATCTATAAATAAAATTTCTAATTCACCGATAAATTTAGTTAATGTTGATGATATAGTTTGGTTGCCACTTCTTGCAATATTTAAGTATTTATTAATTATTTCTCTAATGTTATTTAATGCTTCATCAAGTTTTTTATAATTCAGTGTATAAAGTACATTTTGAAGTTCTGAACGTAATGCAATTACCATTAATTGATAAATTGCTTGATTGGTTTTAGTGGTATATCTATTTGCATATTTTTCTAATAATTCGGTAATGATTTTTTCGTTGGATTTAAAAGCTGTATTTAATTCTTTATAATCCATGTTATGTAATTTTAAAATTACTGATGGTGCATAAGTGTTAATATCCTTAATTAATTCTGCTGGAAGAGTAATAGTACGGTCGTATGGTTCATGAGAAAATTCGAAATATTTTTTTAGACAACCATTGATGCTTTTTTGAATGGTATCTAATTTTTGTATTTTTTTTATGCGATTATTTTGCTTTTTCTCTAATTTATTTATTTCGTCTTTTAATCTATCAATTTCAGATAGATAGAAAGCTTTTTTGTCAATTTCGTTATTAATATTATTTAATTTTTCATTAGCTTGAGAATTAGCATTAGCTATTATCTCTTGAATTAATTTTTCCTTATGATTTATTTGGTTATTTAATTGTTCATTTTTTGACAATAAAGCTTCTATTTTACGTTTGCCTTCTAAATTGGCTTGTTCGATTATTGTATTTGCTTGTTTTTTAGCAGATTCTAATAATTCATTACTTTGCTTTTTTATATCTAGATAATTATTGGTAAGATACTTAAAAGCAGACCTCTTTTTAAATATGACTAAAATAAATGCTATAAAATTAAAAAATGGATTTTGTGTGCCAAATAATAGCATAATACCAATAAACCAATTCCGTAAAAACCATTTTTCCTTATAAATTTCTTTGAATTCAAATCCTTTATTATTCACATATAACAACTCCTTATTTTAAATATTAAATTACAATCTATAAGTTTTTAAGATGTATAAATTTTTTTGGAATACCTTGTGCTGTAGCTAGATTATAAATGCTATAATTGGAATTTTCTTGTAAGTAGATATCTGGTAGTAATAATTCAACCGCAAAGGTATTCGCAATTTTTTCTATTTTATCACTGTTAATACTCATGGTATATGTTTTTAACCATTGTGTGTTTTCTTTTGGGGTACAAAGTGCGTGTCCTAGTTCGTGGGCGCATACAAATTTTAATAAATTATCTGTAGTCTTTCTTTTATCAATAAGAATAAATTTTTCTCGCTTATATTTTACATAGTTTCCTAATTTACCGCCTAAATCTATGTATATGATATGTATGTTTTCCTGTTTAGCTATTTGGAATGGGTCATTTGTTCCGTATTTTTTAATAAGCTTAGTTACTATATTTTTTATATTCATACATAATACACCTTCAATCATTTGCGATATTTTTTAGGAGTGTATTTCTTTTTAGCTATTCGTTTCGCTTGTACCATAGCTACTTTTATAGCAGATTTAAAAGCTTCTACGTCTTCAAAGTCATCGTCACCTTCACAGGCAGCAGAAGCCATAGAGTTCATCATATCTTCCAAATCAGATTCAATTTCACGTTCATCTTTTTCGGTTAATTCTGGTAAATCGTCGTCATTGTCTTCAATAATATCACTTTTTTTTATACCAAAAAAATCTGCTATTTTTTGAATAGTTCCCATTCTAGGTTCTTTGGTTCCGTTTTCCCAGGTAGATACAGCTTTGTCTGATACGCCAGCAATTTTAGCAAATTCTTTTTGAGATAAATTATGTTCTAGTCTAAGTTTTTTTATATTTTTAGAGATACTCATCATATTACTTCCTTTCTTTATTTATTTATATACTAAACTAAAAGTAGAAAAAAATCAACTTTATTTATAAAAAAATCTACTTTACGTAGTTGACATTCTACTTTTAGTAGATTATAATAAAAATGTCGAAAGGAGGTATCCAAATGACAATAACTTTAAAACAAGCTAGATTAATAAAAGAAAAACGACAAAAAGATTTAGCCAAATTATTGGGCATACACGTTCAAACTTATCGTAAATTAGAACAACATCCAGAGGAATTAACTATAAAACAGGCAAAAAAAATATGTGATTTCTTAAAAATATCTTATGACGATATTTTTTTTACTCTCTAACTCTACCTAAAGTAGATGGGGGATAAAAATAAAAGGAGATGATTTGATGAATAAAGACCCATTAGAAATTGCTTATCAGGATTTAAATATTCACGACATTATAAAAGAAAGGTACTTTTGTTATGTATATATTTTTGATAATCATTATTCTTTTATTGGGAATTAAAGTATTAATTTCTAGTATACAAATTCATGCTTTAATTTTGTATATGTTAGAAAAAAAATATACACCACCCACCAAGAAAGAATTAGATGAATATAGTACAAAATGGGTGATATTTCTAATTAAGAAATAAAATGTGATTTTATTAATTCAGAAGTAACGTTTTCGGCAACTTGAACAAATGAAGATAAAGATTTTACACCTAAATCTTTGCAAATACGTTTAGTTTTTTCAAAAACAGAATCATAACGAATATTAGCTATTAATTGATGACCTTTTGGTGTTAAATCTTCAACAATGATTGCGATAGAATTGCTATCATTACGTAAATCAATAAGTTTGTCTTTTACGCAGTAATTTAGGTGATAAATAAGTTCTTTATTAGAATATTTAGTTAATAACTGATATTGATAATCTTCTATAACTGAATCATTAGTAAATCTTAAAGTATTTTGATTAGTTTTTTTTAAAAGTTCAGTATCAATAAAAACGGCGAATTTTCTAGGTTCAACTATTTCTTCAATACAAAGAAGAATATCTCTAATACAATCACAGTTTAATACCATATAATCATCTCCTCATAAGATGATTATAGCATAAAAATATTTAATATATGCTTAGCTATTACTAATTATTCCCTTATCGTAACGAACGCTTGGCGGTGGGTTATTGATGAAACCGTTGTATTAAAATTTATAGCTTATCTATGGGTAGCAACCAAATAAATTGAAAGGAGATTATGTATATGCCTGATTGGAATTTAGAGTGTGAAATAAAAATTCGAGCTTTAGAAGCTTTGAAAGAAAATCTAGATAAAGAGATTGATGAACTAATTAATATCGCCAAAAAGGTTCAGCAAGAACATTTAGAAGTCATAGAGGTACAACAAAATCTAAATGATATAGAAAAAGGGCCGTTGACTATAAGTGAATTTGCTAAAAAAGCGAAAGTAAGTTATGGCGCTATTTATGAAAGAGTACGTACTGGAGTAATAAAAGCCAAAAGAGATGGACGTATTACACGTATACCTTATTCAGAATATGAAAACTATATGCAAAGGATTTGAGAATATGCAAACAATCTATGAAACGAATGAGAAAAATAATATAAAAATTTAATAAAAATTATTAAATCATAATTAAAATTGGTGCGTAGCAAGCCATAGCAGAAAGGTTATTGATGTAACAAAAAATAAAAAAGAAAATAGCAAATCTTTAACGATAATCTTCTTAACAAATTTATTATGGCAGGGAGGTTTGCAAGTGGATTCTGCTATGGTGCTTGGTACGCACCAATGAAAGAGAGAAAAGAATAAATGAAATGTTGGCGTTGTGGTAAAAAATTGAATAAAGGGCAGGTGCATATATTGCATTTAATATGCGGTCTTGCTGTTCCAGTATGTGCTGATGACCGTCAATGTTATTCATTTGCTCAAAAAATAAAAAGGAGTGATAAAAATGTATGTAAATATAAGTAAATATATCTGTATTAAGTATAGAGGTGCTTTAAAAAAAGGTGAAATAAAATTATTTCTAAATTTAATGATGTTAATAAAAAAAGCTGACCAGCATTAAACTAATCAGCAACATAAAAAATTATTCGTAATTTAAGTATAACATAGGAGTAAAAAAATGAAAACAATTGCTATCTATGAATATAAAGAAGATGCTAAACCAATTTTGATTATAGCAACTAATTGTATAACTGATTGGGAATATAAAAATATTTTAAATGGTAGATTAAGTGATATATATTTTGATAATAACCGTTGGCATATTGAATATTTTGATAATGAAGGTAATGGTTATGCAGATACTTTACCACCAGATGTGCAGATAATAACAAATAGAAAGGCTGTGGCGTGATGAATTTATATGAAATA
>ENA-OWON01000019-OWON01000019.1-gut-metagenome-genome-assembly--contig:-NODE-19-length-135234-cov-7.136737_pt1 | contig 135234 bp, 110 predicted proteins | sample MGYA00248257_ERZ651798 | MGnify/ENA primary metagenome ERZ651798 (study PRJEB26908, sample SAMEA4031708) | gut metagenome | biome: gut; feature: normal infant; material: stool | place: China | collected... | reverse complement strand
AAGCAGTTCGTGACGTTGGTTGCTTTATTCGACCCTCTACCGTCGCCGCGGCTGCCGACAATTCCGATTTTTCTGCCACACGTAAAGTCTGTATTAAGGTTTCGGCAGCGGTCAATATTTACCGTAACGTTGTCAATTTTTCCTCCATTCCACGGGCCGATCCATGCCAGAATGCCGACTGCCTGCGATTCTGCCTTGATTGCACCGCTATTGACGCAGTCGATGATGTTCAGCGTCATAATATCGGTGACCTTCTTCATCTCGATTTTACCGATAATGCCCGCGCAGTCATTCGCGCCGTTTGATTCATACCAAATCTGACCGTAGTTACGGCAGGAAAGCACATTTGTGGTGCCGCCGGAAATAGGCTGGTCAATAAAGCCGACAACACCGCCGACTGCACCGTAACCGCCTAATTGCTGGTCATGGTCGTTCGTGTTTGTTGTCATTTTGCCAAAATTGAAGCATTTCTGCACGGTTCCGCCGTAGTCCAGCCAATAGGCGATCACGCCGCCCACATTGGCCGAGCGGCTGTTGAACACACTGCCGCAGTTGACTACCTTGCTGACAGACCAGCGGTCATCGCTGCGGTTCTGCTGCTGGCCAATGACACCGCCCACATGGACAACAACACGATTTTTGCTCTTGAAAATGTTTTCATCGTCTGTATCATTCTTGTTATTCACGCGCGTAAACCGGCGCACGGCGGCACAGTTTACCACAGTGTCCAGCACGCTTTTGCCTGTGACGTTGGATTCGTTCTGGCCGACAATACCGCCGACGGTGGATGCCGTTGTCGCATTGTCAGAATAGACAAACCACTTGCCGGTGGCGGAAGTGTCGATTGTACCGCGGAGAGAGTTAAAGCCTGCCAGACCGCCCAGATAACCGGCGGCACGGACGGTCTCGCTGTTGTTGCTGCCGCGCAGGGCGACAAGCAGATCATTGGCGGCAAGACCGCTTTGGCTATAGACCTTCCCATAGCCTTGTGCAGACACAGTGTCAACGCCCTTGAGGCCCGCGTAGGTCTTGCCTGTGGTCAGCTCTGCCGCCATGCTGTTGATGCCGGCATTGGCATCTGCCGCACCCAGCCAATTTTTAACCTGTGCAACAAGGGCGGGTGTTGCTTCTTCGTCGCTGACCAGCGCTTTTTTGCTGCCGCTGCCCTTGATAGTGCCGTTGTTGGAGCCCGCAACGCCGCCCACAAAGCCGTAACGCGCCGTGATGATGCTGCCCGCGCCGCCGTTGCTGCTCTCGGTGGCGACATAGCTGTTGGCGATTTCGTCATTGTTGCGGCCCGCAATGCCGCCCACATGGCTGGCACTGGCGAGCTTTTCGTCTGCGGTCTGGGTCGTGGTGATGTTGCTGATACCGCTGACCTGCAGTTTGATGTATTTGACCTCACAGCCGGTGATCGTGCTGTTGTTCAGACCGGCAATGCCGCCCACCGTGCTGCCGGTGCTGCGTGCACCGACGGAGACAAGGCCGTCCCGGTCTGCCTCGCCGCCCATCGTGCCGGAATAGGTACACCGATCCAGGGTACCGTCGTTCCGGCCTGCGACGCCGCCCAAATTTGTATATTTGTCAAGATTTTGTGTAAGGTCCAGCAGAACTTCGGTGCTGCTGACCGTGCCGTCCTTCGTGGTGCGACCCACCGCGCCGCCCTTCGTGGTGCGGCCCACCGCGCCGCCCAGCGTGACGGTGTTGGTGCCCGCGCGCAGGCCGTCGTTCAGCGCCAGCGCGCCGTTCTCAACGCGGCAGCCGGTGACGGTGCCCTCGTTCATGCCCGCAAGGCCGCCGATGGTGACCGCCGGGGTGCTGAACCGCACGTTGGCGTTTGCCGCCAGCTTCACATTGCGGATGGTCGCGCCCGCGCGGTTGTACGCCGCAACAGCGCCGATGCTCTCCGACGTGCCGGTGATCGTGCAGCCGCTTACGCTGCTGCTGCTTTCCAGCCCGCTGCCTTGGCCGATGATGCCGAAGTTCGTGGCCGTGACGCCGCCCGCCGTGCCGTTGGCCGCGGTGACGGCGGCGCTGACCTGCACATTCTCAATCAGCGCGTCTTTATTATTATTGCCCGCGATGCCGCCCGCCTCGCCGTTGGTGGCGTAGATCGGATTCTGGGCATGGACGCAGGCGCTGATTTTGCCGCCCTCGTCGTTCACGCCCGCAATACCGCCCGCATATTGTGTGCTGGCGCGCACCGAGGCACGGTTATCCACACGGGTGATTTCGGCGCTGTTCGTACCGGCCACGCCGCCCGCGTAGTTGGCGGCAGTGACGCTGCCGCTGACCGCGCCGTTGGCGTTTTCAGCGCCGCAAATGCGGCCTGTATATATGCCGTTCTTCGTATTGATACCGGCCACGCCGCCCGCATAGCCGGTGGCGGTGACACTGCTTTGCAGCTTGCCGGACAGCGAAATGCTGCCGACGTTGGCACCGGCCACGCCGCCCGCGTACTGGTTGGCCTCCACCGTGCCAGTGCTGCTGTTGTCCCCCGTGCAGATGATGAGGCCCTTGCTTGCCGCAGCGTCAACGCCCAGGTTGACGCCCGCAATGCCGCCGACATAGCTGTCGCCGCGCACGGCGCAGTCTTTAGCCGGGTAGGCAGACTGAATAAGACCGCCGTTGACGCCCGCAACGCCGCCCAGATAGGTATACCCGGTTTCACGGTTGCCGAGGGACGCCGCCATGCTGCCGCCGGTGATCGTGCCCTCGTTCCAGCCCGCAAAGCCGCCCGCGGCGCACTTGTGAGCCACTGTGCCGTAGTTTGTGCAGTTTTCCAGCACCGTGTTGGGTGTGGCATAGCCGATGATACCGCCCGCCAGTGCGCCGTGCACGTCGTCGAAATCATAGCGGCCACCGGCCAGCGCGTTCAGCGATACGCCGCCTTTAAACGCGCCGTTGGACGGGTTCAGGCCGCCGACGGACAGGGCGTTCTGCGTTGCGCCGTTGGTTGCATTTTGAATCGTCAGCTTCGTTTTAGCGTCGTTTGCGCCGACGATGCCGCCGACGTAGATGTTGGCCTGCAGGTTGAGCTTGTTCCAGAAACCGGTCAGGATGACCTCGTAGTCCGCCGTTTTCACGTCGGTGCTGTCGGTCAGCACGCCGGTGCTCTTGTCAATCGTCGGCAGCAGCGCCGCCAGCGTGACGCCCGCGGGCTTGGCCGCCAGCAGACGGTTGTAGCCGATAATGCCGCCCGCGACGGCGTCGGCCTCGACGCGGCCCGAGGCCACATCTGTGTTAAACGCGCCGCCCGTCACGGTGAAGCCGCCCACCGGCAGGTTGGCGCCGATGACGCCGCCGACAAGCTGCTGACCTGCCACGCGGCTGACCGCCACAGTGGCGGAGGGCAGCGTGGAGGCGCAGTTCAGGCCGATCATGCCGCCGACAGCCTTGCCCGCCGCCACGATCTGGCCGCTGATGGTCAGGTCCTGGCCGGAGGTGTTGGAGATTTTCGCCTTTTCATCGTTATAACCGGCCACGCCGCCCACGTAGTTGTTGCCGTACAGGATGGCACCCAGCGTCGGGGTGCCGCTCTTATCCCACGTCACAACGCCGTTTTTGCCGTTGCTGCCCGCGATGCCGCCGACGTAGTCGGCGCAGCCGTTCAGCTCCTTTAGCAGGTTGATGCGGCGGGTGTCGGTGGCGTTGTCGCCGGACATACGGTTGGCGCAGTTCTGCACGGTGGCTGTGGCAGTCTTGTCTTCACTGCCGCCCCAGCCGGCATCATTGACGCCGACGATGCCGCCGACGTAGGCCGCGTTCTTTCCAAATGCCGCGACCAGACCCGTATTGGTCATGCCGTTGATTATGCTGTTGCTGCCGTTGACCGACACGATGCCGCCGACGTAGCGGCTGCCAAAGACGTCACTGCTGTTCGTATCGTTCTGTTTTACGCCGCTGCCGGTAAAGCCGCCTGCCAGACCGCCCACAAACCGGCTGCCGAGCACGTAGCCCTTGCCGGTCTTGCAGTCCTCCAGCACAATATCCTTGCCGTAGCCGACAAGGCCGCCGACGAAATCACCCTTGAGGGGGCTGGCGTCGGTCAATGTGCCGGTTTCGTCGAAGCCCGCCTTGACCTGCTCCTTGAGCTGGGTCTCGGTCAGGTCGCTGCGGGTCACGCTTTCGCAGCCTTGCAGGGTCACGCCCCTGCCGTAGCCCGCAATGCCGCCGAAGAACTGCCCCAGCACCAGGCTGCGCGCATCGCCCGCGGTATCGCCCTTATAGTTGGCGCCCGCGCTGACCGTGCCGTTGTTCCTCAGGCCCGTCAGGCTCGGCGTGCTGGTATTTGCGCCTGTCGTAAACAGGTTGCCGACGATGCCGCCCGTAAAGCCGTTGCCGGTCACAAAGCCGTTGTTGACGATATTCGTATCGCGGTTCGTTGTCATCTGGGCCGCGTCCACCGTGCCGAACACGCCGCCCACGCCGACGCTGCGCCAGAGGGAGTTCTCGCCATCCGGCCCGGCTGCCGCGGCAGCGTAGCGGGCCTTCTCGGCCTGCTGGTCTGGCGCTGTGGTCGTTTCCACGTTTTTCGTGTTCTTGTCCACAAGCAGACCCGCTACCGTCACGTCCGACGCAACGGTCAGGTCCTGCATGACGGAATCCGTTGTTTTGGGTATGGCAACGCCGACGAGACCGCCAATGCCGCGCGGCTCGTCTGTATAATAGGTATAGCTGTTGCTGCCAGCGTTTTGCGTCTGCGCTTTGCGCTGCGTTGCGGTGGTAGTGTTGTCAAACGCCAGCGCCGCGGCCACCAGCGCACTGGTCAAGGAGTTCGTGCCGCGGGTCAGGGCGCAGTTTTCCAGCGTGCCGGTGTTGACGCCGCAGAGTGCGCCGACGGCACGCACATCGCGCCAGTTCTCGTCGTCCTTCGCCAGCGCCGTGACGAATTTGGTTGCGGTCAGCTTGAGCTGGTCTGCCTTCGGCAGCGTACCGGCGTCGACAGTCTCGGTCTTGACGTTGACCTGAATGTCCGGGTCGCGCAGTGTGATGTAAGAAATTTCGCCCTTGTTCTCGCCGATAAGGCCGACATAGTGGTCGGCCAGCTCGTCCTTCCCTGCCCTGCCGGTTTTTGCAACGGACTTGCTGCTCAATTGCAGATTGAGGATGGGCACACGGGTCGTCTTGGTTGCAAGGACCGTTGTTTTGCTCGTAAGTTCGATTTTTTCACCCAGCTCCGGGATCGTCGGCCATGCGACAGGGTCATTGAGGGACGGCACCTTGGCCACAGGAGGCCATGCGCCCGCGGCGCAGTAGACCGTGACGCCGCCGCCCGTCCAGTTCAGGCCGGTGCTGTTGCTGGCCTGGGGGGTCAGCGTGTAGATGCCCTTGTTGGTGATGTCCCAGTCGGCAGACCAGCGCAGGTTGTACAGATGGCGGAAATATTTCAGTTCTGCTTTATCCGTCTTGCCGCCCTTGGCCAGCAGGGTGTTTTCCTCGTTCGTCGTTTCCTCTTTGCTGGCTGTGTAGGTGTCGCTGTAGTTCTCCCGCGGCTCGGCGCGCATGGCAATGTAGATGTCCTTCGGGTCGTTCAGCAGACGGGTGATGCTGTACAGGCTCGTGGCGGCAACCTTTGCGTCGTTCTCACACGCGCGCAGCAGCGCCGCGTCCGCCATGGCGTCCAGCGTCAGCACAAAGCTGCCCTTGTTGTAGCTTAGCGGGAAGTAGAGTTCTTTCTCGGTTTTCGTCTGTTGGCCCGCATCATTATACGTATAAATCGTGACAGGCATCTTGGTGATGACCTGCTTGTTATCATCCGCCGCACCCGCGGTGTCGCGCTTGATCGTGATGGTAAACAGCGGCTTCGTCTTGCCGGTATCCTTGGCATCGTAGGCCGTGGCCGTGTAGGAGGTGTCCAGATCGCCGAGGCTGGAGTTGCCGCTCCAGCTCAGGGTCAGCGTCTCGCCGTTCGTCAGGCGGGGATTCTTGACCTTCAGCTTCGTCTGCACCAGCTGCACAACGTTGACGCGGTCCTCGGCAGAGTAGTAGCCGACAAGGCTGTCCTTGCGGCGGTGGTCATAGCTTCGGTCATAAATATTCGTAGCACCGTCCTTATTGAAGCGGAGCTTATCGGATTTGGTATCGTAAAAGACCGAGTAGACCTGCCCGCTCTGTACGTCGATCTCGACGCAGATCGAGGCATTCAGCAGCGAGGCGTCGTAGATGTAATCGCCCAGCAGCTCCTTGACCAGCGCGTTATGGTTGCCCGCGGCAGCGCCCGTGCGGTCATAGTAGAGCGCGGCCACGTTCTGGTCCAGTTCGGTCTTGGTGCGGCTCACAAGGGTATTGCCGCCCGCGTCGGTCACAGTGACGTCGTTCTGGAAGTGGTCGCCCGTGTCGCCCTCCTCCATGACCTGCCGTCGGAACGCATCCAGCTCCCCCGCCGTCTCCATCCGGGTCAGGGAGATCTGCGCCGTCTGGAACAGCGTGCGGGCGTTGGCCTCGTTCTTTTCAAACCGGGCCAGCCGCGTGTAGGCGATCAGCCCGCCGCCGACCAGCACAGCCAGAATGGCCGTGATAGCCAGAACGACCATCAGCTCCACCAGCGTAAAGCCTTTCTTTTTGTTTTTTATATTTTTATTGTACTGCACCATAGATGCTCCCGTCGTTTCTCCGGTGAAAGGTTACAATTAGACACAATATCAGATTATATATATTGCCATTATACTCGGAATGTGACGTTTTCGCAAGAAACTCCGCGAGATTTCAGCAAATTTACACCAAATATAGTGGGTCAGCGGCAGGTTGTGCATGATTTCGCCATAATTTCCGTTAGCTTTGAACAAAAAACAGAGTTTTTTTCGCGAAATTCCTTGCAAATACAGGCCCGGCACGCTATACTAAATAGCGTGTTATTATATGGTAGAGGATGTGTAACAATGCTGGCAGCACGACTGGGCGCATGGCTGCGCCATACCGGGGAACGCTGGGCCAAAGCTGCGTTTGCGGAAAAGCTCGCCGTACTGCTGGCGCTGGGCGCTGTCCTGTATACTATTGTGACCGGCGCGGCGGAGCTGCGCTATCAGGCCCGTGCGCGGGAGACCCTGGCTCAGGTCAAGGCTGCGCGGCTGGCGGCCAGTGCCGTGTCTGCCCAGTGCTACTCCGCCGGGCAGACGTTCGCCGACCAGACAAGCGCGGACGGCTTTGCGGACGGCATCGCCGAGGAAATCCGCACGCTGGGCTCACTGCCCGGCACGGTGACGCTTTTGCAGATTGACCCGAACGGCTACACCGTGCAGCGGCTCCTGTATCAGGAGAACGGCATGTACGCCATCTATGATGCCGACGGCGGTTACCGCGTTTTCCGCGCGGAGAACCGGCTGCAATACGGCGCGGGGGTGGGCCATGCTGCTGCTTGAGCTTCTGCTGGGACTCATTCGTTTTCTGCTGGGCGCGGCGCTGTTCAGCTTTATGAACGTCGTCGCGTGGCGGCTGCCGCGGGGCATGGACCCGCTGAAGGGCCGCAGCGTATGCCCGCAGTGCGGCCACACGCTGGGTGCGCCGGACTTGGTGCCTGTGTTCAGCTGGTTATTCTTGCGCGGGCGGTGCCGCCACTGCGGTGCGCACATTCCGGCGCGGTACCTGCTGGTGGAGCTTCTGGGCGGCGTGCTGGCGCTGGGCTGCACTTGGCGGTACGGCGCTGCCTACGCCCTGCCGGGCGGGCTGTTCGGCATGAGCTGGGCCGCGCTGCTGGCGCTGGCGGTCTGCGGGATCTTGCTGAGCGTTTCGCTCATTGATGCCGAGACGCAGACCATCCCGGACCGGCTGAACCTGGCGCTGGCGGTCTGCGGCGCGGTGAGCGTGCTGCTCTCCCCTGCCGACTGGCTGCCGCACGTCATCGGTGCGCTCTGCGTCAGTGTGCCGATGTTTCTGCTCTGCCTTGTCATCGACGGCGCGTTCGGCGGCGGCGACATCAAGCTGATGGCAGCCGCCGGGCTGTTCCTGCGCTGGCAGAATACGCTGCTGGCGATGTTTTTCGGCATTGTTTTTGGCGGTATGTACGGCATATACCTGCTGGCCGCCAAAAAGGCAGGGAAGAAGGACCACTTCGCCTTCGGCCCGTTTCTGTGTGCGGGCATCGTGATCGCGATGCTGTTTGGCGGGCCCGTTTTGGAATGGTACTGCGCGTTTTTGTGAAGTTCAGACCGTCAAAAAATTGCATTCTTGCCTTATTGCGTGTGTAGGGGCGACCATTGGTCGCCCGTCAACTTACCGCAGCAACGCTTTTTCCGGGACAGTTGTCTTACAAAGCAAACGGGCGCGGGCGAGCAATGCTCGCCCCTACAAGAGTTTTTCGACAATCTGAAAGTTTTTAACCTGTTTTCGGAGGAATCTCCCTCATGCCACGTTTTCGTTATACTGCCACCAATGAGAAGGGCAAGACCGTCCGCGGACTGCTTGAGGCCCCCAGCGAGGAGGCGCTCTACGCCAAGCTGCGCAATGACGGCCTGTACATGACCGACGCGCAGGAGGCCCAGAAGGCCCACGCGACGTTCCGCCCGCTGAAAACCGCCGTGCTGGCGGATTTCTGCCGCAACCTGGGCACCCTGCTGACCGCCGGTGTGCCGCTGGTGCGTGCGTTCCGCATCATGGCGGACGAGCGCACCATCGACGTCCGCCAGAAGGCCCTGTACGAGGCCATCCTGAGCGAGCTGCGCAAGGGCGTGCCGCTGTCCGATGCGATGGAGTCCTGCGCACCCGCGTTCCCCACCCTGCTGCTGGCCATGATCCGCAGCGCCGAGGGCACCGGCAGCATCGACCACGCCTGCGCCCGCATGGCGACCTACTATGAGCGCGAGCACAAGATGAACCAGCAGGTCGGCAACAGCATGATGTACCCCATTATCCTGTCCGTGCTGATCGTCGGCGTTATTGCGATTTTGATGACCTTTGTTCTGCCGCAGTTCAAACCGATGTTTGACCAGATGGAGACCCTGCCGTTCCTGACCCAGCTGCTGTTTGACGTCAGCGACTTTGTCGGTGCCAACTGGCCGGTGCTGCTCGTCGTGGCGGCGCTCATCGTCTTTGGCGGCAAGCTCCTGCTGGCGCAGCCGAAGGTCCGCCGCCAGTGGGACCGCTTCATCCTGCACGCGCCGGTGGTCGGCGTGCTGAACCGCAAGATCTGCACGGCGCGCTTTGCCAGCACGCTGTCCAATCTGTACGGCAGCGGCGTGCCCATCATCACGACCCTGGCCGCGGCACGTGATGCCATCGGCAACCGCTGGATCGAGAGCCAGTTCGGTGACGCGCTGGACAGCATCCGCGCAGGCCACAGCCTGTCGGAGGCGATTGCGGGCATCGACGGTTTTGAAGTGAAGCTCTCCTCCTCCGTCGCTGTCGGCGAGGAGACCGGCAAGCTGGACAGCCTGCTGGCGACCATCAGTGAGACACTCGACTATGAGGCCGAGATGGCGACCAAGCGCCTTGTCACGCTGCTGGAGCCCGTTATGATCGTTATAATGGGTCTCGTGGTCGGCGGCATCGTGGCCGCGGTCATCGTGCCCATCTATCAGTCCTACGGCACCATTGGCGCGTCGAGCGGCGCGATCTAAATTCTATTCCGGGAGGCCCACCATGGCACTTCTTACCTCTTTATATCTGTGCAGCCGCACGGTGTATGCCGCCGTCGGCACGCCCACGGGCAGCGGGGCGCGCGTTGTCGCCGCCGCCCAGACCGAGCTGCCCGAGGGCTGCCTGATCAACGGCGTCATCACAAACGAGGCGGACCTGACCGCCGCGCTCAAAGAGTTTTTCACCGCCAACAAGCTGCCGATGAACCGCGTGGCGCTGATTGCAGGCGGCAGCCAGTTCATGCACCGCATCCTGACGCTGCCCGCCATGAGCGAGAAAAAGCGGATGGCCGTGCTCTCCCATGAGCTTGCCAGCGGCGGCGCCGAGGTCAGGGCTCCGCTGGACGACTACATGCTGCTCTCCCGCGATGCCAGGACCCGCGTGGATACCGTGCTGGCCACCCGCGTGGAGCAGAGCGTCATTGCCGGGTACGACGCGCTGGCCAAGGCCGTCGGCTTCAAGCTGTACAGCATCGACTTAGGGCTGGCCGCGCCGATCAAGGCCGTGCGCACGATTCCCGATTTGCAGCAGAAAACCTTCGTGCTGCTGCAATTTGACGATGACACGATCTCTGCCTGCCTGTTTGTGCAGGGGCAGTACACCTACTCGACCCGCAGCCGCCTGTTCAACCCGCGTGGCTCGGCGGAGTCCGGCACCGAGATCGCGCAGAAGCTCTCGGGCCTGATCCAGTTCCACACGACCAGCAAGAGCGAGCACCGCATTGAGACGGTCTGCTTTGCCGGCTCCACTGCGGACGACCTTGCGGTCTGCCGCCCGGGCTGTGAGGCGCTGGGCCTGCAGGTGGCCCGCTTCCCGGATTCACCCACCGTCAGGCTGCCGTCCGGCACCGCGCTGGCCGATGTGCTCTACGCGGCGGGCAACCTGATCGCACGCTGATTTTTACCTGCAAATACTTGCCCCGGGGGCTTATCATTATGGCTATGAAACAGAACAACTTTTATCTGCGCTGGCAGAAGGCCGCCGGTGCGGCCAAGTCGGAGTCCCGCAGCCAGGGCCTGCGGACACTGGTGCCCGGCCTTGCTGTCGTGGCTGTCTCCATGCTGGGCTGGGGTGTGCTGACGCTGCACACCTCGATGCTGAAAAGCCAGCGGGAGGACATCCTGAACTGGTGCAGCGACAATACCGAGCCATACCGCGCCGCAACGCAGGATTCCGAGTCTGCGGCGCAGTTCCGCTCGCTGACCGACTATTCCGACGGGATGACCGAGCTGCTGAACAGCTACCCCGACGTGACCAGCAGTCTGCTGCACCGGGTCGAGGCTGCCGGCGGGTCCGGCATCACGATCCAGTTCACCGACTACAACGCATCGACGGGCGAGCTGCTCTTTAACGCGAACTCCTCCCAGGTCATCGACATTCCGGCCTACATCCGTTCCCTGCAGAACTGCGGGGTGTTTTCCACCGTCAGCTACACCGGCTACAAAGCCGATGACGACGGCTATTCCATCGATCTGCGCTGTGTGCTGGCAGCGCCGCAGCAGTAAAGGAGGGCGCTATGGAAATTGCACCAATGACAAGGCGCGATAAAATTCTGCTGTACGTCGTTCTGATGCTGGCGTTCGTTGTGCTTTTTGTCCGGTTCCTGCTGATTCCGGGCATTGAGAACCACCAGCAGGCCGACGCCGATCTGCGCGAGGCGCAGGACGCCCAGACCTCCATGCAGGATGCGATCATGCTGGCCGGGACCTACGCCGCCGAGAAAAACAACAACTGGGGCGAACTGCAGACCGCTAACGCCAGCTACTACAGCCTGCTGAGCAGTGACGAGCTGGACACGCTGGTGACAAGCCTGGAGCTGAACCACAATTTACAGCCCGACTCGCTGACCATCGGCGAGCCCGTGACCCAGAGCCTTACCTATTATACCGCCAGTGAGAACGCCGGACAGAGCGCTGCCCCCAGCGCAGCCGCGTCCGCCTTTGCCGGTGACGACGACAGCATCACCGCCGACACCGCCGGCACGACGGCCCAGGGCAACGCCATTTTGCAGCAGATCTTAGCCTCCGACCTCATCCTGGACTATGACCAGCCGGGCTATTACCGCAGCGTGGCGATCAGCTTCTGCTGCACGGGCGAGGACAGTGATTTTCTTTCGATGCTGGACGACATGGCCGCGAACTACCCGTCCGTACAGCTTGTATCCTTCTCCATCGATACCCGCAGCTTCGCCGACACCGACGGCAGCGCCGTGACGGCCACGGCGTTCAATGTATCCCTGAACGTGATCCTCTGTGACAAAGGAGGCGTACAGCCGTGAAAAACATCCGCCTCGGCGACGTTCTGATCGAGTTCGGCTATATCACGCCCGACCAGCTGAACACCGCCCTTGCCTACCAGAAAGAGCACCGCGACCTGCGCGTCGGCCAGGCTTTGCAGGAGCTTGGCTACGTCAATGAGCGTCAGGTCCTGGAGGCACTGGCCCAGCGCCTCCAGCTTAAAATGATCGACATCGAGCACACCAACGTCGATGTGACCGCCGTTGAGAAGGTCCCGCAGGAGCTTGCGCAGAAGTACGATATGCTGCCGATTGCGCAGAGTCCGCGCGCGCTGACGATTGCCGCCAACGACCCGCTGAACTACTACGCCCTTGAGGACATCCGCCAGCTGACCGGCCTCGAACCGGAGATCGTGCTGGCCGAGCTGGAGCCGCTGCGCCGCGCCATCCGCTACTATTACGCCGAGGTCAGCGCCCGCAAGGCGGCCCGCACCGCCAACGACAGCGACATGGCCGCCGCCCAGACCGAGGATCTGGCCATCGACATGACTGCCGAGGGCGGCGACCTCGACGCGCCCATCATCCGTCTGCTGAACAGCCTCGTGCAGCGTGCCGTCACGACGACGGCGTCGGATATTCACATCGAGCCGTTCGAGGGCGAGACGAAGGTCCGTATGCGCATCGACGGCGTCATTATTGACTATGTGACGCTGCAGCGTGCTTTGCACCAGCCGCTGATCGCGCGTATCAAAATCATGTCGAACCTTGACATTGCCGAGCACCGCATCCCGCAGGACGGCCACTTCCGCGCACGCCTCGAGACCGGCCCCGACGTCAACGTCCGTGTTTCGATCCTGCCGACGGTCTTTGGCGAGAAGGCCGTTCTGCGTATTCTGTCCAGCAACACTTACATCAAAAATGCCAGCCATTTCGGCATGAACGACGAGACCTACAAGCGCTTTCTGCCGCTGCTGAACCGCCCGAACGGCATCGTCTACCTGACCGGACCGACAGGCTCCGGCAAAACGACGACGCTGTACATGGTCCTGCAGACGATTGCCGAGCGGCAGGTCAACGTCTCGACGATCGAGGATCCCGTGGAGCGCAACCTGGCCCGCATCAACCAGACGCAGGTCAACAACATTGCCGGCCTGACGTTTGAGAGCGGTCTGCGCGCCCTGCTGCGCCAGGATCCCGACGTCATCATGGTCGGCGAGACGCGCGACGCCGAGACAGCGTCCATCTCGGTGCGTGCGGCCATCACGGGCCACATGGTTTTCTCAACGCTGCACACAAACGACGCACTGTCGTCCATTGTCCGTTTGGAGGATATGGGTGTCGAGCGATACATGGTCGCAAACTCCGTCGCGGGCCTCGTGGCTCAGCGTCTGATGCGCCGCGTCTGCCCGCACTGCGCCAAGCAGATGCCGGTCACGGCGGAGGAGCGCACCTATTTAGGGCCTGACATCCCGTTTGTGCGCCGCGGCACGGGCTGTACCCAGTGCAACGGCACGGGCTACCGCGGGCGTATCGCCATCCACGAGCTGGTCATCATCAACCGTGAGCTGCGCGAACTGATTTCTGCCGGGGCAACGCAGGCGCAGCTGACCGAGGCCGCCCGCCGCAGCCAGGGCATGACGAGCCTGCGCGAGGCCGCCCTGCAGCTCGTCCGCGAGGGCGAAACCACCCCCGAGGAACTGCTGAAGATCACGTTCTATGAGGAGTGACGGGAGGAGTAACTGCCATGCAGATCCATGAGCTCACCGCGCTGGCGCGGAACAACAAGGCCAGCGATATTCATATCTCCGAGGGGCTGCCGCTGATGTTCCGCATCGACGGGCATCTGGCGGAGGCACCGGTCCAGCTTTCGGCGGCAGAGACGCGCTCGCTGATTTTGAGCCTGATGGACGAGGCCCACCGCGAGGCCATCACATCGGAGCGCATCGACGCAGACTTTGCGCTTGTCGCGCCCGACGGTACCCGCAGCCGTGTGAACGTCTTTTACCAGCAGGGCAGGGCCGCGGCCACACTGCGCCTGCTGAACGACTCCATCCCGACCTTGGAGGAGCTGGCCATGCCGCCCGTTCTGACAAAGCTGGCCGACGAGCCGCGCGGCCTGATCCTGGTCACCGGCCCCACGGGCAGCGGCAAATCCACCACGCTGGCCGCCATGATCGACCACATCAATAAGACGCGCAGCGACCACATCATCACGATTGAGGACCCCATCGAGTACGTCTATCAGGGCCGCCGCTCGCTGATCCATCAGCGCGAGGTCGGTGCCGATGTGCGCAGCTTTGCTTCGGCGCTGCGCAGCGCCCTGCGTGAGGACCCCGACGTCATCCTCGTCGGCGAGATGCGCGACTATGAGACGATTTCCGCTGCCGTCACGGCTGCCGAGACCGGACACCTTGTCATGAGCACGCTGCACACCATCGGCGCGGCGCAGACGATTGACCGCATCATCGACGTCTGCCCTGCCGGTGCGCAGAACCAGATCCGCGGCCAGCTGGCCGCCGTGCTGCGCGGCGTCATCACCCAGCAGCTGCTGCCGCTGGCCGTCGGCAAGGGCCGCTGCGCCGCCACGGAGATTCTGGTGGGCACCGACGCCGTCGCAAACCTGATCCGCGAGGGCAAGTGCTACCAGATCCCGAGCATCCTGCAATCCGGCGCGGCCCTTGGTATGCACAGCCTGAACGCCGACCTGGCCCGCCTTGTCAGCACAGGCCGCATCACCCGCGAGGCCGCCGAGCGCTGCGCCACGAACAAGAGCGACCTGAAAAATTACCTGTAAGCAAAATAAAAAAGGGGTATCTGCCGTTCATGCGACAGATACCCCTTCTTTTTTACTGACTCGCAGGTTCACGTTGTCAGCCTTCCCCACTTGGGGGAAGGTGCCCGAGGCCCCGCCCGAGGGCGGATGAGGGGCAGCCCTGCGGTGATTTCCCGTTCGCGCTCTGCTTTTCGCAAGCTCATCCCTCATCCGGCCCTGCGGGGCCACCTTCCCCCACTTGGGGGAAGGCAAAGCTGCCGCCCATTCACGGGCAAAGCCCCTCCGGCCATCGCTGCCGCGTACCTCACTTTTCTGCCCCTTCCTTCCCCTGCGCCAGGATCCTTACCAGCCACCCGGGCACGGGTGCGCCCATGGCGGCGGCGTTCTCGGCAATGGAACCAAGCTCGGTAAAAATGTACCACACCAGCACCACCGGCAGCACCACGCCGTTCACCTCAAGGCCCAGCCCGGGCAGGTTGGCAACGGCCACCGCCAGCACGGCGTCGGTCAGGGCGCACACCAGCACAACGACCACCATCCCGGCCTTGTGCCAGATGCCGGCCCGGGCGGCGGCGCTCGACCACGCGCCCCTGCTGGCCGCGGCGGCGCTGCCGCTGACCCAGTCCAGCGCCATGCAGGCGGCCCACGCCACAACAAGCCAGCCCAGCCAGCCGAACGCTGCCGTGAACGCCCCGCACACCGCCGCCACAACGGCCTTGCCGCTGACAAACAGATTTCGTTTTTCCATTAAGCATCCCTCCATTCGCTTCTGTACAGTCCGGCATCCACCAGCCCGCGGGCCCGGCAGACTTCCAAAACCGCGTCCGCATCGCCCTGGGTGACCGGCCCCACCGTGATGACCTGCATCCGTCCCGCCGCGCCGTACACACCGACAGCGTTCTCGCACCCCGCATACACCGTCGGGTCCAGCCCGACGCCGCCCGCTGCGGCGCGCACCTCCAGGTGGCAGTGCCTGTACGGCGGGTCGGCCAGCGCCGCATTGCCGGTATTGCCCATGACGGCCAGCGCGTCCCCGCTCGCAACGCGCTGCCCGGCCTTGACCAAAAGCGACGCACAGTGGGCAAAATACAAAAAGTTCGCGGCGTCGGGCGTCTGCCCGCGGTCCAGCTGAACACAGACATAATAGCCCCACTCCCAGGTCTTGTCGCGCCTGTCCGTGACGATACGCGCCCGGGTCACGCGGCCCGTGATGCGCTTGCCTTTATAGTAGGGCATTCGGATCGTCGCGTCGTCCAGCCCGGCCAGGTCAAGCCCACCGTGCCAGACCTTGCCCCCGCCGCGGGTCCAGCCCCAGCGGGCGTAGGGGAAGCGCACCTCGGTGCGGCCCGCAAAAATTCCTGTCTGCTGCATCTTCAGCCTCCTCTGCGCAGGGTGTAGATGACCTTCATCGTCTTGTCGGCGGTCTTTTCCACCGACTTCGGCAGGTCGTTGATCGTCGCCAGATAGTTTGCCCGCAGCACACGCTCGGTACGGATGCGGCTGTCGGCGTAGTAGCGGCGCAGCGGCGTCAGCGGCTCGCCCAGCACCGGCGCTGTTGTGGAAAAGCCCGACGTCGTGTTGTCGTAGCCCGCCGCTTCGCAGGAGAACAGCTCGTTCTTCCCGGTGTTCAGCACCACGGCGCGGGTGCGGTAGTAGCAGTACAGCCGCCCGTCGTGGGCGTCGGACAGGTACGCCATGTCGTCGCCGTGCATCGTCACGGCCTGCACATCGGTGGGGTCAGCCAGCGGAAAGCGATAGATCTGCTCAGCCTGGTCCTCGACCATGTAAAGGCTTCCGCCGTAGACCGTGCCGTTCAGCGGCGTGCCGCGGTTCTCACTGATGAAGGACTGCAGATCAACGCCGGTGTTGTTCGGCACGGTGTAGTCCTTTGCCGCCAGCGTTTTTCTGTCGTACTCACGTATTTTTACAACGCCCATTGCGTCAACGTAGTCAACCTCCGGCGCAGACACCAGATAGATTTTATCCGCCTCCGCGTCAAAGCAGATGCGGCAGTAGTCCTCCCCGGCGGAGGAATCCACCTGCAAAAAGTCCCCTACATTCAGCGTGTCGGTGCTCCGCAGGCTGTCCCACAGGCCGGTGGGGTCGCGGCGGAACAGGTCCAGCGTTTTCAAACCCAGCGCATGATGCCGCAGCTCCAGCATGCCCTCGTCGGCGTTCAGATACCCGGCCACGGCCTCGTCCGCCTCGGGGTCGGCGTAGAGCAGCACGCCCTTCTCGTCGGTGGGGTAGGTCGTTTTGGCCAAAAGGCCCGTCAGCAGCTGGTCACCGCCCAGCGCCCCGCCAAAGCCGAGCCGGTCCGCGTTGCAGGCAGCCGCGTCCGGCGCGTCGATCATCTCGGAGTAGTACGCACCCATCGGGTGGGTCAGGCAGACCGAGCCGATGACGCCGTTGGCCTGGCTCGTCGCGAACTCATAGACGTAGGTCACGACGCCGCTCCACGGATCGATCTTCGTCTCGGTCAGGTTGGCGCTGCCGCGCACCGTGTTTTTAGTCGCGTTGACCTGTCCGGCCATCGCCGTGCCCACAACGCCCGCGCCCGCCGGGGCAAACACTGTGGCCGGGTCGCTGCCCAGCGGCGTGTCGTACAGCAGCAGGCCGCCGTAAAACATCGTCACCAGATCCTTCGGGGCATTCGTGTACCCCTGGTCGCCGCGCCACAGCAGCATGGCCTTGTTCAGGCTGCCGCCGTAGCCGTTAAAAATGTCCGACACTGCGTTGGTGATAAGATTATCGCTCTCCACCACCTCCACCGCGCCGGTGTGCACATCGGTCAGTTCAATGCGCGTATGACCGTGCAGGGTCATTGCATCCGCTCCCTTCGTTTTATACATTGATGCTGCGTGCTTTTATTGCAATCGGCAGCAGTGTCTCCTCACATTCCAGCGTGCCGTCCCATGGCGTCTCGCTTGCCATGCCCTGCCCGGTCACGGTGGCCTTGATGCCGTAGGGCGCGATCTTCACCGTGCCGCCCGCGCAGACCAGCCGCACCGACAGCCGCGTGACCGTCCCGGCCTCCACCGACGCAAACGGGTAGAACAGCGCCAGCGTGTGTGCGCCCGTCTCCAGCCGCTGCTGCGGCGCAAAATTTTCCACCGGCACGTCGTTTATATAGTACCGCACGGTCAGCGTCAGTACCTTGCCGGTGTCGGGCGCTGCGTCCAGCAGCAGCTGCGCCAGGAACATAGCGCTCGTCTCCTCCACTGCCGTGAAGGCAATTGCCACAGCGGGCGTCTCCACGGTCTGCACCGCCAGCTCCGCCGGGTTCGTGAAGCTGTAATACACGATCCGCTTGCTCTCGGCGCTGTTCTGTAAGCGGCGCAGCGCTTTTTCCGTCGCGCCGTCCGTTGTGCCGCCTAAGTAAGGGTTGCGGCCCACGCCCTTTAAGGTCTGCCACCCGCGGTAGCGCCAGACGAAATGCGTCACAAGCATCTCGGGCGCAGTGCCGTCCTCCATCGGCAGCGCCACGCGGTCCCCCGGCTCAAACGCCGGGTCGCCGGGCATCGTCACGGTGGCCGGGACGTAGTCCAGCCTTTGCAGCGCCGCAAACAGGTTGTCGGTGATCTGCTGCCGTGTGGCGGGCAGACCCTTTTCGGCCAGCGTCATGTTGGAAATGTGCATCGTCAGGCCGGTATCCTGGCTGCGGCCCGCGGCAAAGCTGCCGTTGTCGGTCTCGATGCTCAGCGCCGCGTAGTGACAGGCAAAATCCGAGACCGCCGCCTCGCTGCGCGCCGCCGCGGTCAGCGCGGCACAGGGCTTTTCGGCAAAGGTGCGCAGCACCAGCCGCCCCGCGCGGTCCGCCGCCGCAAAGCCGCCCACCAGCTGTGCCACGGCGGCGGCGCACTCCCGCCAGGTAGACAGGCCGTCTGTGCCGCTCAGCTGGCAGACGAGGGCAGCGTTCGGGTTCAGTGCGCCGATCTCGGCCTCGGTCTGGCCCAGCGTCAGCCCGCAGGCCGCCGCGATCTGCCCCAGCAACGCATAGGCCGTGCCCTGCATCGTCGTACCATCGTATTTTTGCTGCAAGGCCAGAATGTTGTCATAGGCCTTGATGCTCACATACAGCGCGCGCCGCTCGGCCTCGGCCACCGTGTAAACGCCAAGCGGCACGGTCTCCCACCGCCCGCCGGGCAGCTGCAGGCCGTAGTGCAGCACGAGCTTTGCGCCGTAAAACGCATAGCGGCTCAGGTCGGTGCGCAGGTTGAGCGCCGCCTGACCGAGGTAGGCGCAGCCAAAGGCCAGCTCCTCCCCCGTGACGCACTGGTTGTCCAGCGTCAGCGACCCGCTCATGAGGTCTGCCGCGTCCAGATCCAGCACCGTGCCGTTTGTCAGCGTCAGCGTGCCCGTCACCCGGTCGGTCCGCGTCCGTGCGCGGATCGCGGTTTTGTAGGCATCCGATACGGAATAAATTGTCACTCACCTCGTTTCCACATCCAAGTAGGGGCGGGCCATGCCCCGCCCGCAGCCATCCCATAGACGGCCTGTTGCGGTAAGGCCGCTCTCTGCCTCCTCCGCCGCAAGGGAGCACTCCCCCTCAAAACTCGATCAGATTCACCGCCACCTCCCACACGGCCTGCCCGTCGCGGGCGGCCTTCAGGTCGGCGGTGCGGTCCCCGGCGTACATCTTCGCCGTGCGCACGCCGCCAAAAAAATACTGCACGGTCATGCTGTCCGGGGCTGTGGCGTTCAGCACCTTGGCGCAGTCCGCCGTCGAGAGTGCCGCCCAGCCGGCGCTGATCTTTGCCACGCCGCCGCGCACCCGCTCCCGCACAAGAACGCCGTCCTCGGTGCGGCCCGTGCCGCTGCTGTCCAGATCGGAGAGCTGCACCTTGTACGCACTCGGCGCGGGCAGCGCCGTGCCGTCAATGTTCAGAATTTCCACGCTTCACCTCCCGCCGCTGCGCAGGGCGCGGCGATTCTGGCTGTTGGCGATGACGCTGTCCAGCAGCTCCTCGCCGATGTAAATGTTGATGGGCTGGCCGTCCGCGCTGCCCTGCCAGCCGGCCAGCGTCTCCGCCATGGCCTGCTTGATGGTCGCCAGCGGCGCTTCCACGTTCGTGCCGGTTGTCTGGTCACCGAGCATCGCCAAAAACTGCCGGTTCGGCGGGATGACCGCCCCCTGCGCCAGCGCCGGGACCGGCACCGACGCCGCGTAGCCCAGCCCGGGCAGCGCACTTTGGCTGCTGACCAGCTTGCCCGCGCCGCCCAGCACACTGCCCGCCATGCTTTTGGCACGTCCGATGGCCGACAGCAGCCCGTTGATGGCCGCCGCAATGGCCGCGACCATGCTGCGCACAACGCCCAGCACCGTGGAGACCGCCGTCTGCACAATGGAGACAATGCGTCCCCACACGGTAGAGACCGTCGCGGCCATCGCAGCCCAGGCAGCGTCCCACTCGCCCCGCAGCACGGCGGTCAAAAAGTCGGCCATACCGCGCAGCACCGCCAGCGCAATCGTGATGCCGTCCGCAATGATGCCCGCCGCACCGGTCACCGCCGTGCCCAGCGCCGCAAACACCTGCACAGCCACGGGGGCCAGCGCCGTGATGAGCCACTGCACAAACGGTGCCAGCACGGTGTTCCACAGCGTCAGCAGCAGCGTTGTCACCGCGCCGAGGCACGCCGTCAGCTCGTTCCAGAGCGGCTGCAGGTGCGCGGTCCAGAGCGCACCCAGCAGGTCAAACAGCTGCACCAGCACAGGCTGCAGCACCTCGCTCCACAGCGCCGAAACGATGCCGACGACGTTCTGCCACCCCTGCGCAAGGCCGTCCAGAATCGGCTGGCCGTAGGCGGCCCACGCCTGCGCCATGCCCGCCCAAAGCCCCTGCCAGACCGTGTCCAGCAGCGCCAGCGCGGGCTGGACCACCGTAGAGAGCGCCGCGCAGAGCTGCTCCCATACACCGGCTGCCGCCGCGGAAAGTCCCTGCCAAACCGTCTGCCACGCCGCGGCGAACGGTGCAAAAAATTCCTGCAGGTACGCCCAGAAATCCGCCCACGCGCTGCGCAGGCTCTCCAGCACGCTCTGCCAGACTGCCGTCAGGCCGCTCAGGTCGCTGCCCGCTGTACCGCTGCGGCGTGCCGCGGTGCCGGTGGTGGCTCTTGCGGCCTTCTCGGCCTTCGCCGCGGCCTCGGCGGCCTTTTTCTGCTTTTCCGGCGCCGCCGTTTTGTCCTCCGCCGGGGCGGACAGGCGGTTGATCTCGTCAAATTTTGCCAGGCTGCGGGCCGATTTCACGCTCTGTGCCGCCGCAGCCCGCAGCGACACGCGCAGCTCGTCCACAACGCTGCGCGCCTGCTGCCCGGCGTCGCCCACGCTCCCCAGCGCCGCAGAAATTCTATCCAGCGCCGTGCGCAGGGACGCCGAGGGCTGCTTCAGCGTTGACAGCTCGTCAAAAGTCAATTCCGTCGTGTATCCTCACTTCCTCTCCTGAATACCCATTGCCCTGTAGGGGCCGGGCACGCCCGGCCCGCATGCTTCCCACAAGCGGCTGCTTACCGTACAGCGCACATTCCCTGCACGTCAGCCTTATCCTCCCAGCAGCGCCAGCAGCCGCCTTTTCTCCGCCTGTTCCTCGGCGCTCTCCACGCCCCGCAGCTCCACCACGGCGCGGTGGGTGCGGTAATAGTCCAGCTCCCAGTTTTCCAGCCGCTTGCCGCGGCGCAGCTTATCACGGATGGCCACCACCGTCGCAAAGCTCCCCTCGCCGATGGCATCGAACCACGCCAGAAAGCTCCACCAGTGCAGGTAGGGCAGCGTGCGCACATCCTGCCCCGCGGCCTTGCTGATGCCCGCGGCGATCAGCGGTGCGTCCTGCTGCCAGTCCATCAGCGCGGGGCCGGGGCGGGGCTGCTCGCGGCGGCCCGCCGCCAAAAACTCCGTCAAAAACTGCGTGGCATCGGGCCAAAGCGGCTGCGGCAGTGCGGCAAACTCCGGGTAGAACAGCCGCATGGCCACGTACCAGCGCTCGCTCTGGTCCAGCGCCGGGTCTGCCTGGCCGTTCAGCCAGCGCAGCAGCTCCAGCACGTCGCGGTAATCGCTGCGGATGGCATACCGCACGCCGCCCAGCTCTGCCTGCATCGGCAGTCCCCACGCCCCGGTCATACCGCGCCCCGCTCGGCGCGGGCGGTATCGGCCCGGGCTGCGGCGGCATCGGCGGCAGCGGTCAGGCGGCGCTCGGCGCCCTCGCGCAGGATCGGCGTCAGCGCCTCCAACAGGTTCTGCACCACACGCTTGCCGTTGGCCCCGACGCCCGCCAGGTTCACACCGCCCAGGATCGCATCAAAGTCGTTCTCCGCGCCAAAGATGCCGGTCAGCAGCTTCTTGATCTTGCCGTCGTACTCGTTCAGCAGGGCCAGCCCCGCCGCGGCGCGCTGCTGCTCGTCGCCGTCCAGCGCCGCCAGCGCCTTTGTCAGCGCGGCGTCGTACCCGTCAAGCTCTGCCCCCGCCGCGAAAAAGCGGTGGTAGAGGTTCGGGTCTGCCGGGTTAAAGCGCAGCACCCCGCGCCCGTTGACGCGGAATTCCTCCACGCCGGTGTCAATGTTCAGCTCCATCGTACTCTCCTTTCTTCAAAGCCTTCCCCCCTCAGGGGAAGGCTGCCGCTCTTTTTCCTGTCACGCCTGCGTAAACTTCTTGGTTGCCGGGTCAAACGTGCCCTTCGTCTTGACGCCGGTGTAATGCACGTTGAACGGGATCTGGTAGCCGGTGGTGTCGCCGCCGTAGCTGACGACCTCAATGTAGCATTCCTCGCGCACTGCGGGGTACGCCCCCGCCGTATCCTTGTCCCAGAGCTTGACCTCGACGATGTCGGTTTTCAGGTCATCCAGCACCAGATCACCGTCGATGATGGCCTGCAGACGCTCAAACAGGGGGTCGCCCGGCTCGGCATAGTAGGGGCTGACCTCGCCCTGTTTTTGGTATCCGTTGATCGTAACCGTCGTCTCACCGACGATATTCGACTTTTTCTCCACGTTCGCGGTCAGCTCGGGGGAGTATTCCTCCAGATCACTGCCCAGGCGGGTGTAGCTGGCGTCGCCGCTGCCAAAGGCGGCGTTCAGGTAGTGGGCCATGTACTTGCGTTCAATTTTCATGTAGTTTCCTCCGTATAAACTTGTGTGTATTCCGCTTGTAAACGCACGGTGTAGACCGCCGTGCCGCCCGCGTCGGCGCGCTCCATACGGCCCTGCTCGGCGCGCAGGACCTCGCGCCCCGCGTTGCCCAGCACCGGCCCGCGGCCTGCGGCGCTCTCCGCTGCCGCCCAGGTCTGCAGATCCAGCAGCCGCGCGGCGTTGTCGGCATCGGTGCGCGGCAGGCAGAGCCGCAGCGTGAACTCCGCCCGGCAGCGCTGTGTCACGCGGCCCAGCAGGTTTTCCCGCCGGTCCAGCACCGTGATGCCCCGGCACCACAGCCCCGCCGTGTACGGCGCGGGGCCAACGTCCCCCACCGTCAAAGAAAGCCCCTGCAGGGCAGGGGCCCGGGCCAGAAAGGCCGTCATTTTTGTAAGCATGGTTTGCCTCCTTCTCTAAAGCCTTCCCCGAGGGGCTGCGCTCGCTAGCTCGCCCCTCATCAGCCGCCTGCGGGCGGCAGCTTCTCCCCCGGGGGAGAAGCCAAAAAAATTCTCACCTTGTCAGGCTCCTCACGCCCGTTCCGCTTCCGTTCCACCAGGCACCGGCCTCGACATGGTGCGGTTTACCGCGCAGCCGCATCGGCAGCACGTACTGCACCAGCGCCGCACCCTCCACCGCCGCGGGCACAAAGCCCGGCCAGTCGGCCCAAGTCAGCGCCGGGCCCTCGCCGGGGAAAAGCCTGTCCCCCGGTGCCAGCGTATAGTCCGCGCCGTACCGGGCCGTCGTCTCCGGGATGACCACCAGCAGCGCCGTGCCCCGGCGTGTGCCGCCTGCGTCGGGCAGCTCCCGGCGGCCCTGCTGCCAGCAGACGCCCCGCAGTACGGTGCGCACCACGGTCTGCGCCGCCGCGTCGGCGTGGTAGAGCGTCACGGTATCGCGGTACAGCTTATTCATGGGGCAGCCACCGCCCGATTCGCAGATAGTAGCCCGCCTCGTGGCGGAAATGCGCCGCCCGGTCTGCCAGCGTGCGGGAGCACAGCTCGGGCGGCGCGGTGTAGGTCTCACTCACGCTGCCGACGCTCACCTTCGCAATGCCCCGGGCTTCGTCCTCCTGCGCGAACTCGTACATTGCGTCAGCCACAGCGCAGAGCGCCATGCTCTCGGCCAGCTCCGGGTCCAGCCCCTGGCGCGGGGCCACAGCGTACATCTCCCGCATACGGCGCAGCTCGTCCCCGGCGCGTCTGATGAAGCGGGGGAACTCCTTCTCCGGGATGTCCTCGCCCAGGTAATCCTCTACGTAAAAGGTATAATCCGGCACGCGCACGCCCCCTTACGCCTTGAACTTTGCCAGCACGACCTTAGCCTCATTGGACAGCACAGCGACGTAAAATTCGTCCGCCGTGATTTCGGTGGTGCGGGTCTTGGGCTTGCGCTCGGTCTCAATGTTGACCTCGCGCTTGCGGTAGATGGTCAGCGCCGGGATCTCGTCGTCGACCTCCGGGTCGGCCTCCAGCTTGACGATGGGGCAGGCGTAGACGCCTTCGGCCAGCGGGACCTTCTTGCTGGGCACAAGGCGGCAGCCCGCGATCATGCCGATCTCGCCGGTCAGGCTGACGCCGGGCGTGTACTTGTCGGCGCTCAGGAAGTCGGGATTCTTGCGCAGCTGGGTGACCTGCTTCGGGTGGATGAACAGCACCTTGTCGGAGCAGCCCATCTCCTCCTCAAACAGGTCAACGGCATCGACGATGGCGTTGTAGCTGATCTGGGCCTGGCTGCCGTCGTAGATCAGGCTTGCGGTCTGCAAAGCGTCCATGCAGTCATTGTCGACCTTGGCGGCAATGGCCTGCGCCAGCTGGGTGTTGGCCTCGCCCACCGGGTTGCCGTAGCCGGACAGCACGGCCTCGTCGGTCAGGCCGATGCCCTTCATGGCCTTTTTGATGGTGGCCTTGCGGGTGGAGGTCGTCATCTTCTCAATGGCGACCTCGCCGCCCTCGGCCACGTCGGAGGCGTCGCCGATGTAGGTGTAGGCAGGCACGGTGATGGTATCGCCGGGCACGCCCTGCAGCGTATCGTCAATTTTGGCAAACGGTGCCACGCGCAGCTTCTTCGGGATGCGCGCGGACACCATATCCCCCATAACCTCAGGGTCGATCAGTTCGGACAGCTTCGTGATGAAATCAGACATATAGTTTCTCCTTTTTTGTGTTTTTACTTTCGCAGAGGGGGCCAAGATGCCGCCCCTCACTTTCTCAACTCTTTATAGACCTCCGGGTTCTCCTTCTTCAGCGCCAGTCTCTCCCGGTACCCCATCCGCGCAAAGGCGTCGCGGTCCAGCGCTACCGGCACGCTGCCGGTCCCCGCGGCATAGGGCGCGGGGGTCTGCATCGGCTTGTTCTGCTCGTTCTCCATTGTATTTCACCTCACTTTCTGCAGCATCGTAGGGCGGGGTGACCTCACCCCGCCGCACTGCACGGCAGGCTCATTGCGCCCGCCCTGCATCGCCCATAAACCGGCGGCGAATCTCTGCCAGCTCCGCCTCGGTCTCATGCGGCAGATCAAAATACCACGCCAGCGCCAGCTCGGGGCGCAGAAGCCCCGCGTCCACCAGCTCACGCTGCTCGGCCCAGATACGCGCACGGTCATACAAAACACCGTCGCCCCAGTCGATAGCCGGGGCTGCGGTCTGCGGCAGACCATCCAGCCCGTACACCGCGCCCAGCGCACTGCACAGCGCCATGGCCTGCTGCACCGCATCCGTCCACGCGCTCTGCAGGTCGCGGATCGTCAGGTCGTAGTCCACCGACGTTGCGGTGATCTCCGTCGCCGTGCGCGGCTCGGCGGGGGTCTCGACCTCGCTCAGAATGCCGCGGCGCAGGCCCAGCAGGCTCTCACACCCGCGCAGAAGATCCTGCTTGCGGGCCAGATAGCTGCCCTCCCGCAATGCCGGGCTGTAGACCGTCACGCCGACATTGGCCGGGTCGTCCGGCAGGCCGACAAACAGATCGTCCTGCAGCGCACGGCGGCCCTGTGCATCGGGGCGCAGCAGGTCCTCCGACGCAAAAACGCGGGACGCACCGTTCGCAAATTCGGCGTTCAGCTGCTCCTCGCAGCGGGCCAGTGCGTGCAGCAGCCCCGCCGCCGGGGCGTAGATGCTGACCGCGTCGGTGCTGCCGTCCACACAGTTCATCAGCGGCGTTTTCAGCACGGCCAGCCCGACGCCCTGCACCCCCGGCAGCACAAGCTGCGGGACCAGCTCCGCACAGGCAGGCAGCGTGGCCAGCGGCACACAGCGGCCCAATGTCTGGCCGTTCAGCTCAAACAGCCGCGTTTCGATGGTCAGGCCGTCCGCGCCCGCGGTGCGGCGCTCCAAAAGGGCGTACTGCCGCCCATCGACGCTGTGCCGCTCCATCGTGCCGACGGCCAGAAGGCTGCCGTGGGCGTCGCGGGCCAGCGGCACGTAGCAGTCGCGCCGGATGGCCGCAAAGTCGAACGCCCCGTCCCGCGGCACCGGTTTCAGCAGACACTCTCCGCCCACCAGCGCGTACTGCATCGCGGTCTTGGCCGCCGCATTCAGCGCCGACAGGCTGCGGCGCAGCGGGTCCTGTGCCTCGGGCGGCAGGCGGGTCTCGTACTCGGCAAAGACCGTGCGGCAGAGCTTGCCGACGATCAGCGCCGCCACACGGGGCGCGGTATCCTCGCCCGCGCGCGGCACGCCGTAGTACAGATCAAACCATTCCCGCACCGCCGCCCGCATTTTGACAGATGTAACGTCACTTTTCCCAAATGCCTGTTCCAAATAGGATTGCAAATCATCCTCTCCTTTCTTCATTGCCACGCGGTAGGGGCCGGGCATGCCCGGCCCGCGGCCTTCCCGCAGACTTTCGTTTTCGCCAGGCTGCGGGCCGCACATGTGCGGCCCCTGCATGCGCAGCACATTTTAGCTTCCTCTCCTTCTCCACACCCCCTCCACCGCGTACCGCACCGCGTCAATGTGGTGGTTGTTCACGTCGGGGTAGCCCGGCAGCACCTCTCCCGTCCGCGGGTCGCGCTCGTACTCGTACTCACTGAACTCCGCCGCCGTGGCCGGGCAGCGCACCGGGTCAATGATGATCGCCGCCAGCCCCTGCAGCCACTTCATGCTCTCGCGCACGCTGCCGGGGCCCTTCTGGGCTGCGCGGCAGGGCAGCCCGGCGGCGCGGTAGTCGGCGCAGGATTTCGGCTCGGCGGCATCCGCCGTCAGCGGGCCGTCCGTGCCCGCGCCGCGCGCCAGCAAAAGCTCTGCCGTCTCGCGGTTCGGCGTGCGGCTGCGCGTCAGCTCGTCAAAAATCACCAGCACCCGCCGCGCCGCATCGTAGGCCGCGGCGTTGTAGGCCCAGGGGTCGGGGTACCAGCCCCAGTCCACGCCGTAGTAGACGCGGTCATACCGTTCCAGCTCGTCGTCCGGCACGGCCCGCAGCTGCAAATTGGCAAACACCGCCGCGCCGCTGCCCACGACCTCGCCGCCGTACTCATGGCGGAACGCCGCCGGGTTCGTCCGCTGCAGGTGCTCGGCGTCGGCCCAGAACCGCTCACCCAGCATGGCCCGCGGCAGATCGCGGTAGGTCGAATGATGCACCAGCTTGCCGGGGCGGGTCTCCAGTGCGTAGCGGTTGGCCCAGCTGCGGGCCATGGCCGGCGGGTTGAAGCTCTTTAACGTCAGCGTCCAGCTGCCGCCGCGCAGCACGGTCTGCTCGACGTTGCGCACCTCCTCGGGGCCGTCGAACTGGTCAAGCTCCTCAAACCAACAAATGCCCACAGCGCCGAACGGCAGCTTTAAGCTCTTGAGCTTGCCCGGGTCGTCCGTCCCGAAGAATAAGATCTTCTGCCCGGTGGGCAGATAGGTGCACTCCATCGGGCTGACCGTGCAGCGGAAATACCCCGCACACCCCAGCTCCCCGATAGCCCATACGATCTGGTTGTACACGCTGTTGCGCAGTGTGCCGCCGATCTTGCGCAGCACCACGGCGTGGCAGTCCGGGTGGCGCAGCAGCTGCCAGACCAGCTCCATCGAAAGATAGCTCGACTTACCGGACCCGCGCCCGCCCTTGGCCACGACCTCTGTCACCTCGCCGCGCCGTATCGCCTGATGCACGGGCCAGAACACGCCGGGTATCTTCTCCTTCAGCCGCACTTCCACCTTGGCGCCTCTCTCCTCTCTTCTCTCTCCTAACTTTCACTGTCCACAATGACCACCCCCTCTGTTTTCGCCCCGTCGCCCAGGCCCAGATGCTTGTACAGCATTTCCAGCGCGCGCAGCTTGTCGGCCACCTTGACCGGCAGACCGCCCTCCTCGCCGGGGACGGCAAAGGCGATCTCGGCCAGCTCGTCCAGCACATGGTCCGCGTCGATCTCACACAACGGCATCCCTCCTTTTCCCGAATGGGTATAAAAAAACCCGCGGGAGGAATCACTTCCTCTCACGAGTTTCGATGGTATCATATTACCACTGTTGGTTGTGAAATACAATGAAATTTTGCGAAATCTTCGGGAAATTTACTGAAATCTTTTTCACGCCCGCTTCGGCACGGCCATCCCCTCCACAGCCGTCCGGTGCAGCTGGTACGCCCGGCGCTGAACTACCCCCATCGCCTCCGCGATTTCCGAAAAATTCTGCCCCATCACATAGCGGCGGCGCAGTACCTCCTGCCCCGGCCTATCCCGCACCGTCATGATGCCGCACATAATCTCCGCGCGCGTTTCCATGCAGCTTTCCAGCTGTTGTTCCAGCCTTTTCTGCGCTTCTTCGATACGTTCTACGGCCCGCGGCAGCCTGTCCGCGTTAGGGCCGCTGCGCCCGGGCATACCGCTCATGCAGGCCGTCACCCGCTCGGCGTCGCTGCGCAGCACCTCGATTTCTTCTTCCAGCATGTGCTGGCAGCTGACAGACGCCTGATAGCGACCCAGCCACTCCACTTTTTCCTTATAGTCCATCGCTGTCCTCCTTATATGTTGCCGCTCCTGTCAGGTATTGTTGGTTACTCTCATCTTAATGCAACAACATATAGTTGTCAATATATTTTTGCAAATTCCCGCCTGGCAATCCCAAAAACCGGACTTCCGCTTCTCTTTCCGCTTTCCCGCTGGACACCCGCCGCCCCCAACGCCGACGGCCTGCGCATCATCGACCCGGTACATTTTATAGAAACGCTGGAGCGCGAATACGCCTCCTGAAACCACAAAGCCCGCCCCGGTCTGACCCGGGACGGGCTTTGCGTATTTCTCAGAATGTCAAAAAACTCTTGTAGGGGCGAGCATTGCTCGCCCGCCAGCTTACACCGCCGCCTGTTTCCGGGGCGTTTGCGTCAGCGGTCCACTTTCCCGGAGGGGTCAAGACCCCTCCCTACGGTCTGCCATACACGGGTGCCTTGTAGGGAGCGGTCTTGACCGCTCCGTGCCCGTTTGCGTCAGCGGAAGCCCCCGCGTCGTCGGGGACTCCCCCCTGCCTTCCCCCTTGGGGACAGACTCCCCCGGTACGGGGGAGGTGGCGCGTAGCGCCAGAAGGGGAGCAGGTGGCCCCGCAGGGCCGGATGAGGGGCGGGTTCACGGCAGGCTCCCCTAAGCGGGTATCCTCCGCAAGCCTCCCGCCTTCAGCACAACGGTGCCACCAGCCGCAGCACCGCGCTGTACAGCGTGCCAAAAAATCCGGTCCGACAGTCCGCCAGCGTCACCGCGGCACTTCCCTTTTCGATCTCCGCCAGATCGCGCCGCACATCGTCCAGCACCGCGCCGCCGTAGAGCAGCACGCCGTTCTCAAAATGCAGGTACAGGCTGCGGTAATCCAGATTCACCGTGCCCACCGCGGCAATGCGGTCATCCACCAGCCAGGTCTTGGCGTGTAGAAAACCCGGCGTGTAGCTGTAAATTTTAACGCCTGCCCGCAGCAAATGCGGGAAATAGCTCCGCGTCAGCTGGTAGATCGTCGGCTTGTCCGGCACACCGGGCGTGTAGATGCGCACATCGACGCCGCGCTTGGCCGCCAGCCGCAGGCAGGACAGCAGGTCGTTGTCCAGAATCAGGTACGGCGTGCAGATGTACAGCCGCTTCTGCGCCTGGTTGATAAGCTCCAGATACACATTCTTCGCTACAGCCTCGCGGTCCACCGGGCTGTCGGCAAAGGGCTGCACCAGACAGTCCGTTTCCACCGGCACGGCGGCGGGCAGGTCGCAGCCCGCGTCCAGGTCCTCGTCGGGGTATTTTGCCTTCCAGAACGTCAAAAAGATGTTTGCCAGGCTCGCTGCGCCGGGGCCATCCAGCCGGACGCCGCTGTCCTTCCAGTAGCCGAACCGCACGATTTTATTGATATACTCGTCCGCCAGATTCACGCCGCCCGTAAAGGCGATCTGTCCGTCGATGACCATGATCTTGCGGTGGTCGCGGTTGTTCATGACCAGGTTCAGCACCGGCACGCAGCGGTTGAAGCTGAACGCCCGGATGCCGTCGGCCCGCATCATCTCGGCGTAGTTGTGGGGCAGCAGGCTCAGGCAGCCCGCGTCGTCGTAGATGACCCGCACGTCCAGCCCTGCCGCGGCCTTCCGGCGCAAAATCTCGTGGATCTGCCCCCACATCTCGCCCATGCCGATGATAAAGCTCTCCACATAAATGCTGTGCTGTGCCCCCTGCAATGCGGGCAGCATATCGGCAAACATGCTCTGGCCGTCCGGGTAATATTTCGCCGCCGTGCCGCCGCAGACCGGCATCGGGCCGTAGTCGTGCAGGTAGCGGGCCGTCAGCGCGGCGCGGGGGTCCTGCCGCTGCAAGGCCGCCGCGGCGTCGGGGTCGTCCTTCCGCGCCGGGGCCATTGCGTCCTCGGCGCGCTCCAGCCGGTGGCGCAAGCCCAGCGCCGGGCGCTTATCGCCCCACAGCAGGTACAAAATGCCGCCCTGCACCGGCATAACGGAAAACAGGATCATCCAGCTGATCTTAAACTCCGGCACCGTGGAATCCTGCCGGATCAGCGCCAGGCACATGATAACGCTCATGGCAACGCCCACGCCGCCGAACCATTTGGCGTAGTCCGCCAGCCAGTAGAACAGCGCAAACAGCCAGAACGCCTGCAGCAGCAGAAGCACGCCGGTCACAACAATGCGGCTGAACACCAGGTTCAGCACCCGGCGCAGCATCAGACGCCAGTTCCGTTTTTTCATACAAACCTCGTATACAAATGCAAAAAGCCGCACGTCATCCCCCAAAGGACGGCGTGCGGCAGACTTCCTTTTTACAATTACAGGCGGTCAATGGCGGCCATGCAGTCGTCCATGGACAGGAAGGTCACGGCGCAGTTGGAGCCGATAAACCACCGTTCATCCCCATTGCAGACGATTTTGCGGATAAGCTTGCCGTGGTACTCAGTCTGGATGTAGATCCCGTTGGGCACTCTCTTTCCCTCCCATATCTTGTAGTGTGGGCCGGGCGGCTGCCTCATATCATGGGCTTTCCGCACCGCGGCTGTACTTAAATTATGCCACAAATGCCCGCTTTGTGCAAGATGCTTTTTGCTGTAGTTTATGTACGAATCGCCCCATTTTTTGGCATTACGCACAAAGGGTGCATAACAGCGGGCTTTTGGGCGTGTCAACTTTACCGCGAATGTTCCAAAACAGCCTTTTTTCACGAAATTTGTAAAAAAATGTTGCGGGATTCCGCGAAACGTGTATAATATAAGATAGTATATTGTGTAGCAGTATCCATATATACTGCCCGATTTTACCATAAGTGACCGGAGGAGCTTAGCTATGACAAAACTGGAAACGCTGCAGTTAAAACTGACTGCGACCCGCGTGCGCATGGGTGTGATCGAAGCCACCCACGGTGCCGGGTGCGGTCATCCGGGCGGCAGCCTGTCCGCAGCGGACGTTCTGACCTATCTGTATTTCCGCGAGATGCGCATTGACCCCGAACAGCCGCAGGACCCCAACCGCGACCGTTTTGTACTTAGCAAGGGCCACTGCGCCCCCGGCCTGTATGCCACGCTGGCGGAGCGCGGCTTCTTCCCGGTGGCCGACCTGCCCACCCTGCGCCACTCCAACAGCTACCTGCAGGGGCACCCCAACATGAACACCGTGCCCGGTGTCGATATGAGCACCGGCAGCCTGGGCCAGGGCGTTTCTGCCGCCTGCGGCATGGCGCTGGCGGCCAAGAAGTCCGGCAGCGACATCAACGTCTACACCCTGCTGGGCGACGGTGAGATCGAGGAGGGCGAATGCTGGGAGGCCTTCATGTTCGCCAACCACTACAAGCTCGATAACCTGTGCATCATGATCGATGTCAACGGCCTGCAGATCGACGGCGCGACCCGCGACGTCATGAACTCCGAGCCGCTGGACCACAAGATGGATGCCTTCGGCTTCAACACCATCGTCTGCAACGGCAACTCCTTCTCCGATCTGGAGCAGGCCTTCAAGATGTTTGACCTGTCCCACGGCAGCGGCAAGCCCACCTGCTTCCTGCTGCGCACGACCAAGGGTCTGGGCGTCAGCTTCATGGAAAACGCCGTCGATTGGCACGGCAAGGCCCCCAACGACGAAGAATACGCCCAGGCTATGACCGAGCTGCGCGCCGCCCACGCCACGCTGGAAAAGGAGATCGAGTTCAACAATGGCTGATATTAAAAAAATTGCTACCCGTGTCAGCTACGGCAACACGCTGGTAGAGCTGGCCCAGCAGGGCGCTGACAATCTGGTGGTCTTTGACGCCGACTTGGCCGCTGCCACCAAAACCGAAATCTTCCGCAAGGAGTACCCGGATCGTCACTTTGACTGCGGCATTGCCGAGCAGAACATGGTCGGCGTCGCCGCCGGTATGTCCACGATGGGCTATGTTCCCTTCGTGTCCAGCTTTGCCATGTTCGTTGCGGGCCGCGGCTTTGAGCAGATCCGCAACTCCATCGGCTACCCGCACCTGAACGTCAAGATCGGCGCCACCCACGCGGGGCTCTCCGTCGGTGAGGACGGCGCGTCCCACCAGTGCTGCGAGGACATCGCCCTCATGCGCTCGATCCCCGGCATGGTGGTCTTGAGCCCGGCTGACGATGTGGAGGCCCGCGCCGCCGTCATCGCCGCCTACAACTATCAGGGTCCCGTCTATCTGCGCTTCTCCCGTCTGGCCACGCCCGTTTTCCACGATCCCGAGACCTACGAGTTCCAGATCGGCAAGGGCGAAAAGCTGACCGATGGCTATGATATTGCCGTCATCTCCACCGGCCTGATGACCAACGAGGCGCTGCGCGCCGCCGTGCTGGCCAAGCGTCAGGGTCTGAATGTCCGCGTCATCAACATGCCGACCATCAAGCCCATCGACGAGGAGATCATCCTGACCGCCGCCCGCGAGTGCGGCCGCATCATCACCGTCGAGGAGCACAGCATCATCGGCGGCCTGGGCGAGGCCGTCTGCTCCGTCGTCAGCGAGAAGCTGCCCGTCCCCGTGCGCCGCATCGGCGTCATGGATCAGTTCGGTCACTCCGGCCCCGCCAATGAGGTCCTGCGTGACTACGGCCTGACCGCTGACAACATTGTCAACGTCATCCGTGACATCGTCCGCCCGGACGCGAAGGCCTGATTTTCCATCACAAGTACAACAGCCCCGAAAGGCAACTGCCTTCCGGGGCTGTTTTTGTAGGGGCGAACATTGTTCGCCCGTCAACCTTGCCGCGCCGTGCACTTTCCGGGTCGATGCGAGCATCGACCCCTACACCGTAGGGGCGGATTCCATATCCGCCCGGGAGCCTTGCGGCCGGCTGCATATTCTGCGTGCGAACAAGGTTCCCCCTGCATCACAGTTCTTAAAATTGCTCCACCCTGAATACCCTTGCCCCGCTGGCCTTGGCCGCGGTCAGGCCGATGCCCGAGTCCTCAAAGATCATTGTATCGGCGGGCGTAACGCGGAAATGCTCCATCGCCCGGCAATACCCCTCCGGGTCGGGCTTCTGCTTTTCCACGTCCTCTCCGGTCACGATCAAGCCGAACCATTCCCGCACCCCGAAATGCTCCAGCACCTCGGTGGCGTTCTGTTTGCTGCCGGTGGTCACGCAGGCCAGGTCATGCCCGGCGGCGCGCATCGTTTTCAAAATTTCCATCAGTGCCGTGTTCGGGCGCACCGCATCGAGAAAGTCACTGTACAGCGCCTTTTTCCTGTCATGCACGCGCTCCACATCGGCGGTGCTCGGCGCGCCGCCCATCAGCGGCGGCAGGAACCGTGTGTAATGTCCGCCGTTGCAGCACTCGGCGTAATATTCATCGGTCACGGTAAAGCCCATCTCCTCCAGCGCCGCGCGGTAGGATGCCGCGTTGGCCGGCACTGTGTCCAGCAGGGTCCCGTCCAGGTCCACGCAAATCAGCATAGTGTCTCCTTTTTATGCTCCGAAAAATCCGCCACATCGTTGGCGACCATGACCAGCCCGGCGTAGAACATCGCCGCGCGCTTGCGGTCCTTGTTCAGCTTGTAGGGCATCAGCCGCAGCCAGTGGATGACCTCATGCATCAGAATGCTCTCGACCTGCTCTCGCGGGTAGCGGGCGCTCAGATCCTCCATCACGGCGGCCAACAGCGCGTCATAGGCCGCACTGCGCGTCAGCTGGAAGTCGATACGGTTGTCCTGCACAGCCACGCGCGGCGTTTTCATCATAAATTCGTAGCTGCCGTGCAGGCTTTGCAGCAGCTTGCCGTAATCCAGGAACGGACTTTCGTGCAGATTGCCGGTATTCGGGTCGATCAGATACCAGCTGTCGTTGTCGGTGCGGCAGATGATGTTCTCAATCGTCAGGTCGCCATGGATCGTGCCCACAGGGTCCTTCGCAAACAGGTTGCGCAGCCGGTCATGGTCAAACATCCAGTCCAGCGCGGGCAGGTTCTTGTACTTCACGCCGTTGATGCGCAGCGTGTCATAGCTCATCAGCTCGCGCAGCATCCGGTCCTCATGCAGCTTTTTCAGGTTGCCGTCAACCTTCGTCTCGATGTACTTTTCGATTTTCTCCGCGTCCGCCGGGACCGCCGTCGGCTTGTAGAGCTTATCCTCCAGCGTCGCCAGCACCGCACGCAGGATGGCGCGGCTCTTTTCCACGGGGTTCGAGTGCAGATAGCGGAACATCCCCACGGCCTGCGGGTTGTAGACCATGTCGTACCAGCAGCAGCCGTCGGCCTCCTCGCTGCGCAGAATATCGCACAGCGGCAGGCGGTCTTGCTGGGCACGCAGCCAGTGGAGCTGCTCGGCCAGCTTTGCGCCGTCCTTACCAAAGGCATATTTGCGGTAGAACGTCGATTGCGTGTCCATGCAGAGCATCGTCGTGGCGTTCGACCCGGCGGAGTAGTCCTCCAAAATCGTAATGCCGCGGTTCATCTGCAAAAACCGCTTGACGTAGTCCTTGTTTTCCAGACCGAAATACCGGCTCAAGAACACCGCGCGGTCATGCTCGTCGGCCTGCGGCAGCAGGTTCAGGTAGCTTTCCCCGGCGGGGGCGGCCTGCGTGGCCTGGTTCATCGCGCCGCGCACGCCCTCGGGCAGCAGCGTGGCCGCCCACATGGCCAGCAGCGGCAGCACAAACCATGCCAGCAGCAGCCAGCGGGCCGCGGGAGCCGCCGTGCCCAGCGCACCGCCGGGCAGCAGCGCGGCAAAGTCCGCGGCGTTGCGCCCGAACAGCAGCCCGAACACGTCCACCAGCTGCATCGGCTCCCCGGCCACGGTCAGCGCCGCCGCCAGCGCGGTGTAGGAGCCCAGATACGCCGCCCACATCAGCAGTGTATTGACGACCAGCCGCCCGATTTTCACGCGGCCCAGATCCTTGAAGGTATTGATGAGGCTCCAGAAGAACATCATGCCGTCCAGCTTCAGCGTGTCATTGAACAGCCCGCAGAACGCAAGGCAGATTTTCTTCAAAAAATCCCGCAGCGCCACGACCAGCACCAATCCCAGCACCAGCAGCAGCGAGAACACCAGGTAATACCGCGCCGCGCCGTCCACCGGCGCACCGCCCAGCCCCAGCAGCCGGAACGCAATAAACCCGAACGCCACAAACCAGACGTCGAGGAACCGATCCATGATGACCGTCGCCAGCGCAAAGCCGATGCCGCTCTTCATCCTGCGGCCCGTGTAGACCGCGCGGAAGGCATCGCCCAGATGGAACGGCAGCACAAAGTTCAGCGCATAGCCGCCGGCCATGCCGCGCAGCATCTGCCCGCGGGGCGGGCGCTCATAAATGCGGATGAACTGCTCCCACCGCAGCAGGCGGAACGCATGGCCCACCAGCACCAGCAGCAGGGCCAGCAGCAAAAAAAGTGCAAGCATCAGCCCGTGATCCTTTCCGATTTCAATTTTCGTTTCAGCACTGCGTACAGCACCGCAGCCGCCGCCACCGCATACCCGGCGATAAACGGCGTCAGATAGTACATAAAGTAGGTGTCCGGCGCGGTCAAAAACACAAGCGGGATGCGTGCAAAAAACGTGCCTGCGGCAAAAAACAGCATCCCGCGCCGCTGCACCAGCAGCACCGCCAGTGCCAGGCCCAGCAGCACGAACGGCGGCAGCATCCACCACGTCAGGTCGATCAGCCCGCCCGCAAAGTCGGTGCTGGACGCCATATCCACAATAAACGCCCGGCGCAGCTCCTTGTTCAACGGCTGCACGGCGGCGCTGTCCTGCAAAAAGCTCTTTTGGTCGTCCTGCGTCGGCTCGCCCTCATACAGCAAAAATGCCGATGCAAACGCGATCTTCTGGTTGGACTGGCCGTTCTGGCGCTGGCGCAGCGTGTTGTAGAACACACCCGCACGCTCCCGCAGCATGCTCTTGGGATACTTGAGGGCCAGCTTTATAATGGCCTTCTGGCAGGCCGACCAGTCCTCCGCCGAGCCGCCGCGCCCGGCGATCATCCCCCCGCGCAGTTCATTGCCGTGGGTCTCGGGGTTGGCGCGGCAGAATTCCACATCAAACACGCGGTCAATGTCGGCCAGCGCCTCGGCGTCCTCCACGGGGTCGGCGTCCTGTACCAGCGCCGCCGTCTGATAGCACAGTGCGATCATCTTGTACTGCCACGCCTCGCCCATCAGCGCGCTGCTGTAGCGGGAGCAGGCGAAATACCCCACCAGCACCAGCGCCGTCACCGCGCCCACCGCCAGCGGGCGCAGCAGCCTGCGGGCGCAGAGCAGCGCCAGCAGCACCGGGATGGCGGCCAGATAGTAGACGCACTCGCTGCGCCACGACGCAGCCAGCGTGCCCAGAATCACGATAGCGGCCAGCTCCTTTTTGTTCAGCTTCGTGCCGCGCAGGTACATGGCCACCAGCATGAACACCAAAAACAGCTCGGTCCACGTTGACCAGGTCGTGCGGAAGGGCTGCTGGGTGTGCATCAGCACGGGCGGCAGCAAAAACGGCAGGTAGACCAGCGCAAACCACGCCGGGCGCACCGGGCGGGTCAGCCGCTTTTCGGCCAGGTCCTGCGCCGTGGCCGCAAAGCAGCCCACAATGCCGCTGATGAGCAGGTTCTGCACCAGCACGACGCCGCCGGGCATCGGCACAAACATCAGTGACAGAATGAACGCGCCGCTGGTCAGAAAGTGCTGCCATGAGTTGGGCTGCAGCGTCCGCGCCAGATACAGCACGGCCAGGTCATCATTGCCCCAGATGCCGGGCCAGACGATGAGCAGGATGACCAGATTCACCGCCAGATACGGCAGCGTCCAGGCCACCCACCGCCGGGCAAATTTGTCCCCGGCGCGTAGCTTCTGCACCAGCGTCACCGCGCCGTGCACCAGCCCGAACGCCAGCACCAGAAACAGCGCCTTGTAGACAAAAAACGCCGGTGTGCGCCAGTCATAGCGGAAGAACAGCCTGTCCGTTCCCAGCGTCAGGGCGCACCACAGCACCGCAGCCGCCAGCTCTGCCGCCGTTCGCTTTTTTGCAGGTGTTTTCATTCTTACTCCTTCAGGTCAGCGCGTCAAAACCGGCCTTATTGGCGGGTGCCTCCGCCGCGCGGTACTCGTCCGGCGTGCCGAACGGCAGATGTAAATCACACGCAAAGCCCGCAATTCTTGCGCCCTGCGCGGCCAGCACATTGTAAATGCCGGAGACAAAAAATTCCTTGTACTCGCAGTTTTTCAGGTATTCGGCGCAGGCATCGGCGTAGGTTTTCTTATCCTTGAAATAGTACGCGCCGCAGATGGCATCATGGCTGACGACCTGCTTTTCCACCGTATGGCAGACATTGCCGTCCGCGCCGTACTGCAGATAGCTGTACGCGGGGGAATCGCTCTCAAACGTCAGCAGTGCGCCCTCCGGGCCGTTTGCAAAGCCGCCCTTAGCGCAGAACTCGTTGAACGCCCTGCAAACAAACAGATGGTCGCAGTCGTTGAACAAAATCGGCTCACCGTCTGGCAGGCCCTCGCAGCCCTTCAGCGCCGTGACGGCCGCGCCCTCGGTCACCTCGGGCAGCGCCACAATGCGGGCCGCGGGCCAGTACGCCTTGATCTTTTCGTCTATGGCAAAGTCGCGGATATGCTCCTCGAGCACCACAAACGTGAGGTCTGCGCAGTCCACAAACTTTTCCACGCTGCGCGCCGCCCAGTAAAAGAACGGCTTTCCGTTAATTTCGATCAGCGGTTTCGGGCAGACAAAGCCGTTTTTAAAAAAACGGCTGCCCCTGCCGGCCATGGGGAGAATCAGGTGAAGTTTAGACATGATGTACCTCTTTTCAAAAAGCCTTCCTCTGCGGGGGAAGGTGGCGCGCAGCGCGGGGATGAGGGGCGACCTGCCGCCATTGCCTGTGCAATTTTCCGCAGAAGAGTTGCTCAATTCACTCTGCCCTCATCAGTCGCCTGCGGCGACAGCTTCCCCCCGATGGGGAAGCCTTTTTACTTTTCCAGCCCCGCCAGCATCCGCGTCTCGGCCTCAATGACTCTGCCCAACCCCGTCTCAATATCGACCTGCGGCTGCCAGCCGTAGACCTCGCGGGCGTGGGTGTTGTCGCACTGGCTGAACTTGTTGACCTCGTGGTCCAGGATCTCCGGTTTGATGCCGTAGGCCCCGCCGTACAGCTCGGGGTACTTGGCCCAGTAATGGCTGCTCGGGCAGTATTTGGCCTCAATATTTTTGCCCATCAGGCGGTTGGCAATGGCGTACAGCTCGCGCACGGAATAGCTCTGGTTGCTGGACACGTTCACCGCGTCAAAGCCCTTCTGCGGGTGTTCGACGACGCGCAGCGCCAGCGCGATCAAATCATCCACGTAGATGTAATCGCGGCGCTGGTTGCCGTCGGAGTGGAACTCCGGCGTGCGGTCATAGTACAGCTCGCGGATCATGTAGCCGACGAACGGCGGCTGCTTGCGCAGGCAGTCGATGTGCGGGCCGTAGACGTTGGCAAAGCGCAGGCAGGTCACAGTCATGCCGTAGGTGTCGGCAAAGCTCTGGGCAAAGCGCTCACCGCAGTATTTCGTGTTCGGGTAAATGAGCGTCGGCGGGTTGAACTTACCCTCCACCGTCGGGAACTCGGTCTCGTTCTCGTACATGGCGTTGGTGGATGCCTGCACGAGCTGTCTGATGCCGGTGCGGCGGCCCGCCTCCAGCAGGTTGACCAGACCCAGGGTGTTGACCTCAATGGCCTGCACGGGGTCGCTCTGGCAGTCCGGCAGCGGCGCAATGCCCGCAATGTTATACACAACATCGAACTTTTCCGCCTCGAACAGAGCCAGCATCCCGGCCTTGTCGCGGATGTCCATTCTGCGCACCTCTGCGCCAAAATCATGGTCGTCAAACTTCAGGTTGTCCGGATTGCCGTAGGAGAAGTTGTCAATGCCGACGACCTCGTCCCCGCGCTTCCACAGCGTATGCCACAGCTGGCCGCCGATAAACCCGGCAGCGCCCGTCACCAGAATCTTCATACCAAAGCCCTCCTTACAGGTTGGAAGCTACGACCTCGTAGCTGTAATCCTCAATGATTTTCTCGCGCCATTCGCGCTCCACAAAGGCCCGCGGCCCGGCCAGATACTTGCCGCAGAGCTTGAGCAGGCTGATGCCGAAGCTTGTCAGCTTGTTGTTGCTGACCTGATCCTCCTCCCGCCAGCTGATGGGGAAGAACAGTACCCGCTGCTTCATCTGGCAGAGCGCCAGGATCATGCAGTCGTTAAAATACAGCGTATCCGGGAACTTTTTGTAGTACTCGTTTTTCAGCGGTTCCACGGCATACAGGTTCAGCCCGCTGCCCAGATCGGTGATTTTTTTGCGGGCCACTAAGCTAAAGAGCCAGTTGAAGCCGTAGTTGCCCCAGGTGCGCAGCGCACTGTAGCCGCCGGTCTTGCTGCCCTTCATAAAGCGGGAGCCAAGGCAGCAGTCGTATTTTTTGTAGGTGCCGTCGTTCAGAATCGGCAGCAGGTCCGCAATAGCGCCCTGATCGTCGCCGTGCAGCACGACCAGATGCTCGTACCCGTGGGCCGCCGCGTAGCCGAACGCGACCTTGTGGCTGCCGCCCAGACCGTAGTTCTGGTCATTGCGCAGCAGGCGGACCGGCGCGTCGGGGTGGCGGGCCATCCAGTCCTGCACGGCGGCCTCGGTGCCGTCGGCAGAGCGGTTGTTTACGACGATGCACTCCCCCACCCACGGGGCAATGCGCTGATCCAACAGCTGCGAAAGCACCCGCGTGACCTGCTTTTCGCAGTTATAAGCAGGGATAAAAACCAGCAGTTTTTCCATGGAAAGCTCCTTTTCTGCACACAGTTCTACATAATAAAGATTATACAACACCGCGCCGCCAATCGCAAGAAAAAAAGCCCCCTCTTGGAAAAAGAGGAAGCAATTTTTGCGGGTCAGGACAGCGCAGACCTCCGCGGGCGGATACGGGGTCCGCCCCTACGTCTGTAGGGGTCGGCGTTCCCGACGACCCGTACCCGTCTGCGGCGCGGAAAAGCACGTGGGCCTGTATCGGCATACACCTTTTCGTGCGGGCGGATTCCACACAATGCCGTCTGCCGCAAAAGGATTATTGTATCGGCATACACCTTTTCGTAGGGGCGGATTCCATATCCGCCCCTGCCCGCTCACGATACCGCAAACCTGACCCTCCGTGCATCCAAATTCCGATACAGCACATACCCCGCCGGGCACGCCGCGTCCGCCTTTTCCAGTGTGGTCGTATCCACCGGCACGCCGTCCGCTGCCAGCACCCAGTCTGCCGCGTCCAAATCGGTATATGCCCTGCCCGGGTACTCCGGCCCGACGGCCTCGGCGGTCAGGTCCAGCACGCCGTCTGCCAGCGCACCGCTCTGCAAAAGCGTCTCATACTCGACAATATAGACATCCCGCGCGACATACGTTTCTATGAGCTGGCTGTCCCGCTGGCGCACGCCGTAGGGGATAAACAAAACTCTGCCGTCCAGCTCCGCCAGCGCGTCGTTCAGCGCCGACGCCTGCTGTGCGGTCCCGGCGGGGACCTCATACGTCCAGCGGTTGATGCGCCACTCGCCCGCGTAGCACAGCACGCAGAGCACCAGCGCCGCACCGGCCAGCACGCGGCGGCCCCTGCGGCGCACCAGCAGCACGCCCAGCACGGCCACGCCAACCGCAATCACTGCACGCCACACCGCCAGCCACGCCCCCTGCCCCAGCACGGGCAGGCGGTCCGTGCGGTCCGCCACGAAGTCAAACCACTGCAAAAGGGTGTTGTCGCCCGCGCCCGCGCCGATGGCCCGGCAGACGGCCACGAACAGCACGCCCCAGGCTATCGTCAAAGCCGCCAAGATCCGGCGGCGCGTTTTGGTCAGCTTTTCATCCAGCGTGTCCAGCGTCACCGCCAGCAGCGGGATCAGCAGCGGCTCCAGATACCGCGTATGCTGCCGCGGCGACGGCGAGCCTAAATCCTCGCGCACCGTGATGGACCACGCGATGACCGCCACGCCGATGCCAAGGGAGAGCAGCAAAAAGAGCGGCATCTGGGTGCGGCGGGCATCGCTGCCCCTGCGCGGGCGGTGCAGCCCGCAGAGCGGCAGCAGCACCGGGAACACCCAGAACGCCAGCACGGCAAACAGCGCGTCGCACACCAGCGCAAACGGCAGAAAGCGCCACTGCTCCGCCGTCAGCCAGCCGGTCTGGTTGTAGGAGTTGCCCAGCCCGCGGAACAGCGTCGCCTTGGCCAGCAGAAAGCAGACCAGAAAGCTGCCCAGCAGCGCGGCATTGCAGGCCAGCTCCGCCCGCCACGACGCCTTGTCATGCCACCAGACCCACGCGCGCACAAGCACCCAGGCGATCAGATAATAGAGCGCGACCTCCTTGTTCAGATACAGCAGGTAGCAGAACGCCCCCGCCGCCGCGCACCAGCCCACGCGGGCCTTCGGCTCTGCCAGCATCGCCCGCAGGAAAAAATACACCTGCCACAGCGACAGCGGCAGAAACACCGTCTCGCTCATAAACGTACTCGCAGCGGACATCGTGGGCAGCACCGCCGTAACGCCGACGAGAAACGCCGTGCGGCGGCGGTTCATGCCCATGGCCCGTGCCAGCGCATAGGCCGGGAACACCGCGCTTGCCATATATACGGCGTTCAGCCAGCCGATGGCCGTGATCTGCGCGGCGGTGGTTTTCAGCAGCAGCGCCGGCAGGATGCAGAGCGGGTATAGAATTTTCTGGTAGTCGCTGGGCATATTGCGCACCCGCAGCCCGCGCCCCTGCAAAAGGCTGCGCGCCACATCCAGATACCGCAGCTCGTCGCTGTAGACGGCCAGCTCCCGAGGGTAGCTGCTCAGCACCCCGTACACAACGGCGCACACCGCAAACAGCATCAAAACCCACAGCCAGCCGTTTCTTTTTTTAGAAAGCATACACGCCCCCTTTTCTCTAAAAAGCCTTCCCCGAGGGGCTGCGCTCGCAAGCGCGTGTCGGAGCGCAACCGCCGAAGGCGGCTTTTAGCGCGTAGACTGAAGGTGGCGCGAGGCGCCGGATGAGGGCCGGCCTTCCGCCATTACCACTGCAAGGGTTGCCCCCTTCACTCTGCCCTCATCAGTCGCCTGCGGCGACAGCTTCCCCCTCGGGGGAAGCCTTTTTCCTCACTTCAGCTCAATATAATACACCGGGCACCGTTCCCCGTCGGTCACAAATTCGATTTTTTCCATGTCCAGCGTATCCTCGGCCAGGGCACGCAGCACGGCGGCGTCGTAATTGTAGCCGTACAGCAAAAATCCGTCGTGCAGGTCCCGGCTCTCCACCGCCGCGCGCAGGCTGGCGGCATCGTCCTCGCCGCTTGCCTGGTCAACGGCCTCGCGCTTGGCGAACTCCTCCAAGAACAGGTCGGGCGCGACCTCATACCCCGCCTTGTTCAGCACAACGGCGGGCAGCCTCTCGGTGTCGGCCAGCGCAGCCTTGCGCGGGGCGGCGTCCTCATACAGGTAGGCGTTGGGGTCGGTCCGGTGCGCCGCAAGGATCGGCACCAGTGCCAGCAGCAGCAGGGTCTCGTGCTGCGGGGCCAGCCTGGCCAGCACCACAGCCACAGCCAGCACCACAGCGGCGTAGATCACCACATAGTAGCGGTCCGCCTCAAACGGCGCGGCCTTATCGATCAGCGCCACGTACCCCGCCGACGCCAGCAGCAGCCCGGCGGCAAACAGGCCATTGCCGCGCAAACGGCAGCCGCGCCGCCACAGCACCACCGCCGCGGCAGCCACAACCACGGCCCACAGCCAGAGCCCGCCGAACTGGGCCGCCAGCAGCTGCACCACCGTGCCGATGCTCCTGCCCCACTCCGCCAGCGCGGACAGGTCAAAGACGCTCGCAAATGCCTCTTTTCCGCGGGAGCCGGAGAAGATATGGGCCTTCATCGTGGGGAAGGCCGCATACGCCGCAGCCAGCGCGGCAAACTCGGCGATCACATAGCCGCCCGCCGTCTTGAACCGCCGCGCAGCCAACAGCCAGACGCCGAACAGCCCGCAGACGAAAAAGCAGAACACCAAAAAGAAATACTGCGTCAGCGCCCCGGCCATTGTGACCGCAAACAGACCCGGCCAGACCGCCCGCGGCGGCTTTTGCCCCGCCTGCAGCGCCTGCCACAAAACCACATGGCAGTACAAAAGCACGATGCCCTCCAGCATCATCAGACTGTACATCCGGGTGAACACCGCCATGCCCTGCACGCCGACGCAGAGCAGCCAGCAGGCCGCCGCCGTCCACGCGGGCCAGAACCGCCCGATCAGCCGCTTCGCCGTGCAGTACAGCACCGCCGCGCCCGCCAGGATGCAGACAAAGTTCGGCAGCAGCCCCACCCACGGCAGACCCAGCTGCGGGAACAGCGACTCCGCCGTATAGATCAGGCAATAGTAGAGCGGCGGGTGGACATCGATCTTCTGGTTGTTCCACGGGATGGTATAGTCAAACAGGCGGCCCGGCGTCAGGACCGCGCTGTAAAAGCTGCCGTCGTGCCAGCTGTCCATATAGCCGTCCTCCAGCGCGTAGAACCCGCCGGGATAGTTTGCCAGCTCATAGGTGTACAGCTCGTCCACATGGTAGCCCTGCTTATGCGCCGCGTAGTAGAGCATCAGCGCCAGCCCCACGGCCAGCAGCGCCGCCACCGCCAGCATGCGCTTGGTTTTTGTGTTTTTCATGATTCCCGCTTTCCGTATCTGCCTGACCGTAGGGGCGCATTCTATATGCGCCCGCGCACCTCGCGCTGCCGCAAACCTCCCGGGCGGATATGGAATCCGCCCCTACGGGAATGCGCGCCCGTTCGTTTACACACCTGCATACCAAAAAGGCCTGCCCCAAAAGGCAGGCCCTTCGTTTGTTTTACTCCTGTGCGTTTTCTTCCTTGTCACGCACAAAACGCCACAGCTCACCGATGGTGAAATCCTCGCTCAGCTCACTCTCGTCGATCTCCTCGCCGATTGCCTCGCCCAGTGCCCACGCCAGCTCGATCATATCCTCATGGTCGGCGCCCAGGTCAGCCAGCGCTGTGCCGCGGCTCAAATCGCCCGTGTCGCAGCTGAACTGCTCTGCCAGCAGATCCTGCAATTCTTCAAAGGTCATTCCGTTTTCCCCCTCTCACTGGGAAGTTTTGTGTTCTTATCATACAAGCCCACAGCGGTTCCGTCAAGGGGCAAACCAGCAACAACCGCACAAATTTATTGCGCCTGATTTGTGGAATCTGCCGAAGGCCCCGCCGGTAACTGCGGCTGTGCGTTCAAAATGCGCATAAACTCCTCGCCGGAGATCGTCTCTTTTTCGTACAGATACTGGGCAATTTCGTCCAGCTTGCGCTTGTTGTCGGCCAACAGCTGGTAGGCCTTCTTGTGCTCGGCCTGCACGATCTCCACGACCTTGGCATCGACCTGAGCCGCCGTCTGCTCGCTGCAGGCCAGGCTCGCGTCGCCGCCCAGGTAGGCGTTGTTCACAGTCTCCAGCGCGACCATGTCGAAATCCTCGGTCATGCCGTAGCGGGTGACCAGTGCGCGGGCCAGCTTGGTGGCCTGCTCAATATCGTTCGACGCGCCCGTCGTGATGGAGTGGAAGATCAGCTCCTCCGCCGCGCGTCCGCCGGTCAGCGTCGCGATCTTGTTCAGGATCTCCTCTTTCGTCATCAGCGTGTGGTCGCCGTCCTCCACCTGCATGGTGAAGCCCAGCGCACCGGACGTGCGCGGCACAATGGTAATTTTCTGCACGGGGGCGCTGTTCGTCTGCAAGGCCGCCACCAGCGCGTGGCCGACCTCATGGTAGGAGACGATACACTTTTCCTTATTGTTGAGGATCTTGTTCTTCTTCTGCGCACCGGCCAGGATTGTGTCCACGGCTTCCTGCAGGTCGAACTGGGTCACGGCCTTGCGGCGATGGCGCACAGCGCAGAGCGCGGCCTCGTTCACGATGTTAGCCAGCTCGGCGCCGGACGCACCGGGCGTCATGCGGGCCACGACACCAAAGTCACAGTCGGGGCCGAGCTTGACTTTCTTAGCGTGCAGGCGCAGGATGCTCTCGCGGCCCTTCAGATCGGGCAGCTCGACGGGCACGCGGCGGTCAAAACGGCCCGGGCGGGTCAGCGCAGGGTCCAGGGATTCCGGGCGGTTCGTCGCCGCCAGGATGACGACGCCCTTTGTGGCGTCAAAGCCGTCCATCTCGGTCAGCAGCTGGTTCAGCGTCTGCTCGCGCTCGTCGTTGCCGCCAAGGTTGGAGCCGCCGTCACGCTTCTTGCCGATCGTATCGATCTCATCAATAAAGACGATGCAGGGCGCTTTTTCACCCGCCTGCTTGAACAGGTCGCGCACCTTGGACGCGCCCATGCCGACGAACATCTCCACAAACTCACTGCCGGCGATGGAGAAGAACGGCACACCGGCCTCACCGGCCACGGCGCGGGCCAGCAGCGTTTTGCCGGTGCCCGGAGGGCCGACGAGCAGCACGCCCTTGGGCATCTTTGCGCCGATCTCCTCATACTTTTTGGGGTTGTGCAGGAAGTCTACAATTTCCTGCAGGCTCTCCTTGGCCTCGTCCTCGCCCGCTACATCGTTGAATTTGATGCCGGTCTCATCGTCCACTACGTACTGCTTCGCGCCGGACTTGCCGCCGAACAGCATGGCGTTGCCGCCGGCACCGCCCATCTCCTGCATCTTTTTGGACGCCCAGCGGTTGACGAACCAGAACAGGATGATCATCGGCAGGAACGAGATCAGCAGGTTCAGCAGCGAATCCCAGATCGTGGGCGACTGATAAACCGTGCCGAACTCCACCCCCGCATCCTCCAGCCGGGTGACGAGGTTGTTGTCCTGCGCAATGGCGTTGGTTTTGTAGGAATTGTCGTTCTTGTCCACAAAGTAGATCTGCTGATCTTCGATCTGGACGGTGGCCAGCTCCTTGCTCTCCAGCATTTGCAGGAAGGTGCTGTAGTTCACGCTTTTCACGCTCGCCTGCATCACAGCCGGGAACAGGAAAATATTGCTTAAAATGACGATGGCCAGAATGACCGCATAGCCGATCCAAAGCTTCTTTTTGGGGTCCTTCGGCGGCTGTGTCGTCTCTTTCATAGGGAATGCCTCCTCCTTATCTTTTGTAACTATTATAGCATGCTCCCAAAAAATGAACAGCGTGTGAAACAACTTTGAACGAACCGCAAAAAATCCCACCGCGGCGGGCTTCGGCGGGCTTTCTCCACATTTTGCACAGGTTTTCGACATCTTTCCACTGTGGAAATGTGGAAAACCATGTTGAAACTGTGGAAAACCCCGTGCAAACCCACAAAATAGCACGATAGACAGGGTTTGTTGAAATGTGGAAAACCGGAGACACCCCCTCCCCTTGCAGGGGAGCCGGCCGAGCGAAGCGATGGCCTGAGGGGCTTTTCCCTTTCGCCCCAGCCGTCAACTTTTCCGTCGATTTTTAAACAAATGTCAAAATTTAGTCCAAATTTTCCTGCATTTTGTAACAACTCGGAAACATTTGTCGTTATAATAGACAGTACACCTTTTCAAAAAACATCCTGCCAGAAGGAGGCCCCGCTATGAATCCCATCATAAACCGCAAACAGGATATTCTGTATAAAGACCTTGCCGTTGACCTTACCGCCCACCGCGTATCCCGCGCCGGGCATGAGCTGCTGCTGACCCCGCGGGAGTTCGCCCTGCTGGCCGTGCTCGTGACCCACTGCGACACAGCTTTAAGCCGCAGCCAGCTGCTCGAGGCTGCCTGGGGCTACGCCTTTATCGGCGAGAGCCGCACCGTGGACGTACATATCAACCGCCTGCGCCGCAAGCTCGGCCTGCAAAACGACATCCAGACCGTCTACAAGGTCGGCTACCGCCTGAACAGCGCCAACTGAAACCGCAAAGCGCCCTGCACTTTTTTACCGTGCAGGGCGCTTTTCTTCCTTTTCAAAAAGTTCCATATTCCCCGCCCGGCGTGTAGATCGTCCCATCGGGGCCGATGACCACATTGCTCAGCGTGTCAAGGCCGCCGTAGACGTCCGGGTCCAGCGTGACACACAGAGCGAAATCGACCTCGTCCGGGGCATAGCGCACGACCCGCAGCACACCGGAGGTATGCTTATATTCCAGCCCGTCCTCCGTGGTGGTCTGCTCCCAGCTGCCGTCCAGCGTTGTGTCCAGCTGGGTCAAAAACGCCTGCACCTGCTCCTCCGGTGTGCTCTCTGCCGCGGGCAGTCGGTTGTCAAGGACGCCGACCTGCAAAAACGCGCCGTTGCCGGGCAGATACATCAGCCCGATGCTCGTCTCATCGTCGATACTGTACATCTCGCCGCTTTCCGTCACCTTGTAGGCGTTCACCGTGTACATCTGGAAGCTCACAGTCTGGATATTGCCCGTGTAGCTGCACCCGTAGCACTGGACCTGCACGCTGCCGTTTTCCGGCTGCACCGGCCCGGCGTGGGCCTCGCCCTCGGCCACGCGGTCCAGCAGGTAGTCAAGCTGCTCCCGGCTGAGAAGGCCCCGCGCGGCGGCCTGCTTCAGCTTGCCGCGCAGTACGGTAAAGACATTGTCGGACCAATAGCTGTCCGCCCGATTGATGCCGCCCTGCACGCCGTAACGGTAGAGCGCCCCGGCCACGGGGTCCAGGCGTATCTCGTCGCTCATCACGCCGGGCAGGGCGGGCCGCGGCTGGGCCGCACGGCAGCGCACCGTCTGCCCGTACACGGCCAGCGGCGGCAGTGCCAGCAGAGCCAGGCTTACCGCGGCAATTTTTAAAAATTTATTGTTGCTGCGCTGCTTCTTCATGCTCTGCCTCCTTCTGCAATAAAATCGTCACTGTCGTGCCCTCGCCCACACGGCTTGCAAAGGTCATCTGCGTGCCGAATGCCTCTGCAATTTGTGCGCAGAGCGCCAGCCCCACGCCGCTGCCGCCGTTGGCCCGGGCGCGGGCCTTGTCCACGCGGTAGAACGGCTCGGTCAGGTGGGGCAGCGCCTCCGCCGGGATGCCGCAGCCCGTGTCCTGCACGGTCAGCCGCCAGCATTCGCCCGCGTCGGTGCAGCGCAGGTGGACCGCGCCGTCCTGCGGCCCGGCGTGCCATGCATTCAGCGCCAGATTGCGCACAAGGTCCGCCAGCAGCACCCGGTCCGCCAGCACAACGGCCTCCGCGGGCGCGTCGCAGTCCAGCACCACATCCGGCAGACTGCGCACGGCATCGGCAAAGGCCGCGGCCACCCGCACGGGGCGCAGCACCACGCCGTCCGCCTGCAAGCCGTTCAGCGCCAAAAGCTGCTGGCTCAAACTCTCCAGCCGTGCAGACTCATGGTAGAGGGCCTCCGCCGCCGTGCGCCGTCGTTCCGCATCCAACGTGCCGCCGCGCAGCAGGTCGGCGTAGCCGATCAGGCTGGTCAGCGGCGTTTTCAGCTCGTGGGTCAGGTCGGCCACAAAGCGGCTCTGGCGGGCGTTCAGCTCCTGTAGACGCTCATAGTGGTACGCCGCAGCCAGCGCCGCCAGCGTGATGATCGCCTGCACGGCCAGCCAGCTGTACAAAAGCCGGTTCCGCGCGGCGAACGCCTCGGACGCATCCGCCGCCGTGACGACGGCCACAGGGTAGGAGTAGGGCGTGTTCAACACCCCGCCCAGCAGCAGCGTCTCCCCGCGCAGCAGGATGCCGTCCGTGGCCGCGGCGGCCTGCTGCACATCGGCGGCGGCCACGCTCTCCGGCAGGGCGCTGTAGGCGACGTCGCCCTCCCGCATCAGCGCAAACGCGGCAGTGCTGCTGCCCAGGATCAGCCACTGGCCGCGGGTGTACGCCTGCCCTACCCGGGCGCAGACCGAGTCGGCCCCGCTGCTCAGGTAGCCCGCGCCGCTCCGGGTATTGTACTCGGCGGCAAAGGCGTCCTCCAGCCCACAGACATTGCGCTGGTGCTGCAAAACCGCCTGTTCCTCCAGCGCGTCCAGCCGTTCCCGGAACGTCCTGCACGCCAGCCCGCCGCCCGCCAGCGCCATTGCCAGCGAGAGTGCAAGGACAGCCGTGTACATGGATGTACGCTTCATAAAGTCACCTCCTGCGGTTTCCCGGTTGCATGATTCATTTTGATTTACCGCCATGTAGGGGCCGGACATGTCCGGCCCGGCAGCCTTCCGCCATGACCCATTCACGGTCTGCCGTCTTGCAGCCCGCGGGCCGGGCATGCCCGGCCCCTACCGTTCTGCCAGCAGCTTATACCCCACCTTCGGCACGGTCACGATCTTGTCCGCCCAGTCCAGCTTTTTGCGCAGCCGGTGGATGTGCAGATCCAGCGCCCGCGGGTTCGGCTCCGCGTCGGGTCCCCAGACCCGCTCATACAAAATATCACGGTAGAGCGCCTGTCCCCGCGCCCGCACCAGAACCAACAGCAGCGTAAACTCCCGCGGGGTCAGCTCCACCGTGCGCCCGTTTTGGGTCACGGTGCGGTTGTCCGGGTCTACCTCGGCATCGAACACCCGCAGCGTCGCCGCCCGCCGCCCGGTGTGGCGCAGAAGTCCCTCGACCCGGGCCAGCAGCTCCGCCGGGGCAAACGGCTTGACGATGTAGTCATACGCGCCCAGCTTCAACCCGCGCACCCGGTCCGCCACGGCGTTTTTCGCCGTCAGAAAGATGACCGGCGTGCCGGTTGGCGCAATGTAGTCCATCAGTGCAAAGCCGTCCACGCCCGGCAGCATGACGTCCAGCAGCACCAGATCAAACTGCTGCTTTTCCAGCAGGTCGGCGGCCTGCTCGCCGTCGCAGGCCAGCACAAGCGGCTGCCCCAGCGGCTCCAGCGTCATCTCAATGAGCCTGGCAATATGCGGCTCATCATCCACGATCAAAATCGGAAGCATCGCGTTTTCCCCCTTTCGTTGAGGCCAGTATAGCACGGCAGGGTTTCTGAAAGTTTTCCGCTGCACAAAAAGTAGGGGCCGGGCATGCCCGGCCCGCAGCTTTCCCATCAGCTCCATCTCATGGGTAAGCTGCGGGTGAGGCCTGCCTCGCCCCTACCCTTCGTTTTATTCCCCCAAAAACTCCCGTATCTCCTTCTCCACGGCCCTGACTTCCTCCTCAAACGCCCGGGCGCTCACGCGCAGTGCGCCGTGCCCCATGACGATGATCTGCTCCGCGCCGTCGCTGCTGACAACGCGGGTGCGGTGCTCCTTCGCCAGCTCGTGGGTCGCGCGCTCAATGTACATATCCGCCGTCTCGGCCTCGCGGGTGTAGACAACATACAGATTGTGGTACTGCTCCACCTCCCGCGCGCCGCCGCGCACCTTGTAGGCGTCAAAAACCAGGATCGGCACACAGCGGCGGTAGCCTGCGTAGTTGCACAGAATATCCATCAGCCTGCGCCGCGCGGCGTCCAGATTGCCGTCGGCCAGTTTCCTTAAATCATCCCACGCAAAAATGACGTTGTAGCCGTCCACCAGCAGGTAGTCCGGCCCGGCGGGCACGGGCTTTGCGGGCACGGACACCGCCGCGGGGGCCGTGTGCAGGGCCGCGCGGGCCGCCTTTTTCGCGTCGCCCGTCTCGCCGCGGCGGCGTATTTTTCCGTAGGTTCGTTCAAAAATCGCCAACAGTTCTTTGTCCTGCTCCAGCGTGCCGCGGTAGGCGTCGGCACGGCGGCGGCGCGCGTTGGCATCGTCCTCAGCGTCGGCTTCTTCTGTCGCCGTCTCGCCGTTCAGCCGCCGTTCCAGCCCGGTGGACAGATGTGCCCGGGCGGGCACCTCGTCCCATTTGACCAGATACCCGGCCCCGTGGGCGCAGAACACCGAATCCGCCGGGTTTTCCACATCCGCGTCGGGGTCATACCCCGCGGCGGAGACGATCTCGTCGGCGTTATGGCAGGCGTCGTACCCGGCAGGCAGCACAGCCCAGCGGCCCAGCCCGTGGGTGTAGGCCGCGACCTCCCGCGCATAGCCCCGCGCCGTCGCCACAGGCAGACGGCCCGTCAGCCGCACCGTGCCGCCTGACGTCTCCGGTGCCTCAAAGCTGCCGCACATCCTCTGCACATCGGCCATGGCGCGGCCCAGCGCGTCGGCGGGCAGCTCCAACGTAAAATCATACCACGGCTCCAACAGCTGCACGCCGTCCTTCGCCTCGGCCATCCGCAGGCCCTGCCGCACGGCGCGGTAGGTTGCCTGGCGGAAGTCCCCGCCTTCGGTATGCTTCTGGTGGGCACGGCCCGCTGCCAGCGTGATCTTCACATCGGTCAGCGGCGCACCGATCAGCACGCCCGGGTGGGTGCGCTCGGCCAGATGCGTTAAGACAAGCCGCTGCCAGTTTTCGGCCAGCGTGTCGGGCGGGCAGTCCGCCGCCAGCTGCACACCGCTGCCCCGCGCCCCCGGCTCCAGCAGCAGATGTACCTCGGCATAGTGGCGCAGCGGCTCATAGTGGCCGATGCCCTCCACCGCCCTTGTCAGCGTCTCTTTATACAAAATGCCGCCCTCGCTGAACGCCACGGTCAGCCCGAACCGCTCCTGCAAGATCGTCTGCAAAATTTCCAGCTGCACCTCGCCCATCAGCTGGACGTGTACCTCGCCCAGGTCATCCCGCCAGTTGACGTGCAGCTGCGGGTCCTCGCCCTCCAGCGTTTGCAGCGCCTTTAATAAGGTATGGGGGTCGGCGTCACAGTCCACGCGGTAGTTGAGCACCGGCTCCAAAAGCGGCGTCTCGGCGTCGGATTCCGCGCCAAGCCCCTGCCCGGGCCGCGTACTGACCGGCCCCGCTGCGGCCACGACCATGCCGGGCAGCGCCTCGCTGACCAGCCGGAATTTGCCGCCGTTGTACAGCCGCAGCGCGTCGGCCTTCTCGCCGCCGGGCAGCACATCTTTTACATGCAGCACGCCGCCCGTGACCTTCAGCCAGGTCAGCCGCGTGCCCGCATCCTCACTAATTTTGAACACACGCGCGCCGAATTCCGGCCACCGGGGCGGGGTGCGGGTCAGCGTCTGCAGGCCGCGCAGCAGGCCGTCCAGCCCGTCCAGCCGCAGCGCCGCGCCGAATAACACCGGAAACACCTGCCGCCGCGCAATAGCGGTCTGTATCGTTTCCGCCGCTGCTGCGCCGGTCTCAAGCACCTCGTTCATCAGCGGCTCGCTGCACAGAGCCAGCGCCTCCGGGTCGGGCGCGGCGGAAAAATCCACGCACCCGTCCCCGAACCGCCCGCGCAGCTCCCGCAGGCGCACGGCGGCGTCCGCGCCGGGCAGGTCCATCTTGTTGACAAATACAAACGTAGGTACGCGGTAACGTGCCAGCAACTTCCACAATGTCTCGGTGTGGGCCTGCACGCCGTCGGTGCCGGAGACGACCAGCACCGCGTAATCCAACACCTGCAAGGCGCGCTCGGCCTCGGCGGAAAAGTCCACGTGGCCGGGCGTATCCAGCAGCGTCAGCTCGGTCTCGTCGGCGCCGTCCGCGGCGGGCAGCGTCAGCACGGCCTGCTTGGCAAAGATCGTGATGCCCCGCGCCCGCTCCTGGCTGTCGGTATCAAGAAAGGCGTCCCTGTGGTCCACGCGCCCCAGCTTGCGCAGCACCCCCGCGCGGTAAAGCAGCCCTTCGGCCAATGTAGTTTTGCCGCTGTCCACATGTGCCAGCAGCCCGACGACCAGACGTTTCATACCCGTTCCCCTTAGCTTTCAAAAATCATGCCCCTATTGTACAATTTTTCTTGTCATTTGGCAAACGCTGTGCTATACTTATCCCAAATCCACCGAGGAAGGAGAGCACCCTCTTATGCGTTGGCAGTTTGGTGTTGTGTTCCAGAAAAAAGGAAACCCCTGACGTACTGACACTGTAAGTGTGCCCTTTTTTACCTCGGTAACGCTGTAAGTGTGCAGTTTTTGCGCCCTGTGGCTTTGCCGCGGGGCGCTTTTTGCTGCCTTTTTACAAAATTTAAGGGCACGTTTTCGTATACTATCACGAAAGGGTGTTTCCCCATGAATTTACAAAAACAGCTTCGCTGCGTGTATCTGCACGCATTTACCTCTACCCTGCACTTCACCGACGCCGTCTGGGTCGCGCTGCTGGCGGCCCGCGGCTTCTCGCTGGCACAAATCGGCCTGGCCGAGGGCGTTTTCCACGGTGTCAGCCTGCTGTGTGAGGTCCCCAGCGGCATGGCCGCCGATTTGCTGGGGCGGCGGCGCACGCTGATCTTCGGCGGTGCGCTGGGCGTTGTCTCCGCCGCCACCATGGCGTTTGCGCCCAGTCTCGCGTTCATCTGCGCGGGCATGGGGCTGAAAGCGCTGGGCTACAACCTGCTCTCCGGCACCACGGAAGCCCTGACCTACGACAGCCTGAAAACCGCCGGACGGGAGCGCGACTACATTAAAGTTGACGCCAAAGCGTCAATCTTCATGAAGCTAGCCTCCGCCCTCGGCGCACTGGCCAGCCTGCTGGCCGGGGTGCTGACCTCGGCGGGCTACTACCTTGCGGACGCCGCGGTCAGCGCCGTCTCCGCCCTGGCCGCGGCCAACCTGACCGAACCTGTCGTCACCGACGAACAGGCCGCCCGCGAGAAGCACATCTTACAAGAATTGCCCTCCCGGCTGCGTGTGCACATTTTGGACAGTCTCGACTGCCTGTGCAGCAGCACACCGGCGCGGCGCATTATCATGGCCGACGCGGTCATCTCGCTGCCGTCCTACCTGACCTCGATGTTCGTCCAGCAGCGGCTGACCCAGCAGGGCTGGGCCATGGAATGGCTGTTCCTGCCGGGTCTGCTGGCCGGGGCCGCGGGCATGGCGGGTGCATCGCTGGGCCGCCGCCTGCACCCCAAACGGCTGCGCGCGCTCTATTTCGGCTGTGCGCTGCTCGTCGGCATAGGCACGCTTCTGGCGGGCGCGGCCCCGGCGCTGCTCTGCGCCGCTGGGCCGGTACTCGTACAGGGGGCACTCTCCGTCTGGTTCCTGCACAGTATGCAGCGGCTCAACGACGCGATCCCCAGTGACCGCCGCGCAACGCTCATCAGCGTGGACAGCATGGCCTACAGTCTGCTGATGATCCCCGCCAGCCCGCTTGTGGGCCTTGTGGGCGACCTGACCGGCCAGGCGGGCACAGGGCTCTGTGTACTGTGCGCACTTGTCGTCGTCAGCGGCCTTGCGGCAGCGGGCAAAACGCGCTATAATGGGCGCGGAGCATAATTACCCGATTTTTGTAGGGGTCGATGCCCGCATCGGCTCGCAGCACAGGAGGCAAAATCCAGATGACATATAAAGAAGTTTTACAGGCTGCCCAGGGTCAGATGGGCCCCTGCCGCGCCTGCCCGGTCTGCAACGGCCGCGCCTGCGGCGGCACGATCCCCGGCCCCGGTGCCAAAGGCAGCGGCACGGTGGCCGTCCGCAACTTTGACGCCTGGCGCAATGTACGGCTGAACATGGATACCATCCATGAAAATTTTGAGCCGGACACATCCCTGACGCTGTTTGGCCGTAGCTTCAAATATCCGTTCTTTGCCGGGCCTGTCGGCGCCATGACGCTGCACTACGGCGACAAGTACAACGATCTGGACTACAACAATATCCTTGTCCCCGCCTGCGCGGCGGCTGGCATTGCTGCCTTCACCGGCGACGGCACGAACCACAAGGTCATGGAGGGCGCGGCTGCTGCCATCACGGCCTGCGGCGGTGCGGGCATCCCCACCGTCAAGCCGTGGGACAACGCCACGGTGGCCCGGAAAATAGCGCTGGCACGCAGCTCCGGCTGCTTTGCCATGGCCATGGACATCGACGCGGCGGGCCTGCCGTTTTTACAGCACCTTGACCCGCCCGCGGGCAGCAAGACCGTGGAGCAGTTAAAAGAAATTGCCCTGGCCGCGGGCGTGCCGTTTATCTTAAAGGGCATCATGACCGTCAAAGGCGCGGAAAAGGCCATCGAGGCCGGTGCCGCGGGCATTGTTGTCTCGAACCACGGCGGGCGCGTGCTGGACGACTGCCCCGCCACGCAGGAGGTGCTGGCCGACATCGTCGCCGCCGTGGATGGCCGCGCCAAAATTCTGGTGGACGGCGGCATCCGCACCGGCAGCGACGTGTTCAAGGCGCTGGCCCTCGGCGCAGACGCCGTGCTGATCGCGCGGCCCTTCGTCACCGCCGTCTACGGTGCTGGTGCCGACGGCGTCGCCGCCTACACAGCCCAGCTCGGCAATGAGCTGGCCGACACGATGCGCCTGTGCGGTGCGCCCACGCTGGACGCCATCACCCGCGATATGGTACGGGTCATCAAGTAAAAAACGCAATAAAAAATACCATGTTTCCCGGTTGCAAAAACCGTCGAAACATGGTATTCTTTTTATGCCGCTTTATGCGGCGGGCACTGCACATACGGCAGGCGGTTGGTCTCTACCCTCCGAAAGGAGGTGAGATCATGCGTTTTACATTCACGTTTTATGTTGGTCGCAAGACTATTACATTGAGCATCGTTGTAAAAAGCAAGAACCGCCACTCTGCCAAGTGACGGTTCTTAGGTGATAAATAAGAACTTTCATTGGAAAGAGACCAACCGCTTGTCGCAGTGCCTTTTTCTATATTTATTATAACGCTGTGCTGCCCCTTTGTCAAGCCGCAGCCTGCCGCCTCTCCCCTGCATAAATATTCTTTTTTCCGCAAAAATCCCCCAAACCTCTTGCATAACCCGCGGTTTTGCATTACTATTAAAGCATACCGCCGCTTTAAACCGGCAGTGTGAGGGATCTGTGCGAAGTATAGGAGGAAGTATCATGAAAAAATTCATCAGCACCGTTCTGGCACTCGGCATGGCCGCGAGCCTGGCCGCCTGCGGCGGCAGCGCATCCACGGCAGCTTCTACGGAAAGCACCGCAGCTTCCGCCGCTGAAGCCACTGCCGACAGCGACCTTGCCTACATCAAAAACAAGGGCAAAATGACCATCGGCTACACCGTCTATGAGCCGATGAACTACACTGACGCCGACGGCAATTTCACCGGCTTTGACACCGAGCTTGCCACTGCCGTCTGCGCCAAGCTGGGCGTGGAGCCCGACTTTGTTGAGATCAACTGGGACACCAAAATTGTCGAGCTGGACGCCAAGAGCATCGACTGCATCTGGAACGGCATGACCCTGACCGATGACATCATGGCCAACACCGCCTGCACGAAGGCCTATGCCAAGAACGCGCAGGTCGTCGTCATGAAAGCCGATGCCGATTACAGCTCCACCGCCGACCTTGTCGGCAAGACCATCGTGGCCGAGGCCGGTTCCGCCGGTGAGAGCGCCATCAGCGAGGACGAGAGCCTCTGCCAGGCCGACTACGTCAGCAAGTCTGTCCAGACTGACTGCCTGATGGAGGTCGCCGCCGGTACGGCTGACGCCGCCGTGCTGGATCTGACGCTGGCCACCGCCATGATCGGCGAGGGCACCGACTACGCAAACCTCGCCATCAAGGACGAGCTGAACGCCGAGGAGTACGGCGTCGCCTTCCGCAAGGGCAGCGATGCCGCCGACGCCGTGAACGCCGCCTTTGACGAGCTGAAGGCCGACGACACGATGCAGACCCTGGCCGACAAGTACAGCCTGGCGCTGGCCGACTGATGGGCGAGGCAGCAGTCATCTGGGGCCGCCTGACCGAGGCGTTCTGGCTCAACTGCCAGCTGTTCGGTCTGACTCTATTGTTCGCACTGCCGCTGGGGCTGGTGGTGTCGTTCGGCTCCATGAGCAGGCTTGCCCCGCTGCGCGGCGTCGTCAAAACGTTTGTCTGGGTCATCCGCGGCACGCCGCTGATGCTGCAGATCCTGGTCATCTACTTAGGGCCCGGCCTGCTGGGCTTCACCAGTCCATGGCCGTCCGGCGGCAGCGGGCGTCTGGTCGCCGCCGTCGTGGCGTTCGCCATCAACTACGCCTGCTATTTCTCGGAAATTTACCGCGGCGGCATCGAGGCTGTGCCCAGGGGCCAGACCGAGGCCGGGCAGGTGCTGGGCATGACAAAGACCCAGATTTTCTTCCGCGTCACGCTCCTGCAGGTCATCAAGCGCATCCTGCCGCCCATGGGCAATGAGATCATCACGCTGGTCAAGGATACCTCGCTGGCGAACGTCATCGCCAACAAGGACATCATCATGATGGCGAAAGAGTACAGCGCCAAGGGCCTGATCTGGCCGCTGTTCTCCACAGCGGTGTTCTTCCTCATGTTCGTCGGTGCGCTGACGCTGCTGTTCGGCTGGCTGGAAAAGCGGCTGGACTATTTCAAGTAAGGGGGCGCGGCTATGGCATTGTTGGAAGTAAACGGCATCGGCAAGAGCTTTGGTGCCACAAAGGTGCTGCGCGACATTTCGTTTGATCTGGCCGAAGGCGAGGCTCTCGCCATCATCGGCTCGTCCGGCTCCGGCAAAACAACGCTGCTGCGCTGTCTGAACTTTCTGGAGACCGCCGACACCGGCAGCATTACGGTCGCGGGTGAAACGCTGTGGAGCGCCGCCGACACCAAAACGCAGAGCGAAGAAGCCATCCGCAAAAAGCGGCTGCACTTCGGCCTTGTGTTCCAGAGCTTCAACCTGTTTCCCCAGTACACGGCGCTGCAGAACGTCATGCTGGCGGGCCAGCTCCTGGCGAAGGAGCGCCCCGACTACAAGCAGAACCGGCGGCAGATTCTGGCCGACATTGAAACGCAGGCAAAGGCCCTGCTGGCGCAGATGGGGCTTTCTGACCGGGAGAACCACTACCCGCACCAGCTTTCCGGCGGGCAGCAGCAGCGCGTGGCGATTGCCCGCGCACTGGCGCTGCACCCGGACATCCTCTGCTTTGATGAGCCGACCTCGGCCCTTGACCCCGAGCTGACCGGCGAGGTGCTGCGCGTCCTGCGCGAGCTGGCCGAGCACAAGACGACGATGATCATCGTCACGCACGAGATGAAGTTTGCCCGCGACGCCGCGGACCGCATCCTCTTCATGGACGGCGGTGTCGTCGTCGAGCAGGGCGACGCCAAGGAGCTCATCGACCACCCCAAAGAGGAACGCACCCGGCAGTTTTTGGCAAGCTACGGGAAATAACCGAAACCGGCAGACCGTTCGATTCAACGGCCTGCCGGTTATCTTTTTCTGTAGGGAGGGGTCTTGACCCCTCCGCGGCGCTTTGTGATCGGCACTCACGGCCCGGAACGGTCAAGACCGTTCCCTACAAATCCGCGTTTCCCATTTGCGATTTCCCCTCACGGAGCCTCCGTAGGGGCGCATTCTATATGCGCCCGCGCCGTCCGCGGCGGCGGAAGCATCCCCGGGCGGACAGGGAATCCGCCCCTGCAAAGCATTTTTTCGCGTCAATGCGCTATTACCGCACCGCAATGCACTCGATCTCGACGAGCGCTCCCTTCGGCAGCGCGGCGATCTGCACGCAGCTGCGCGCGGGGAAGCCGCCGTGGAAGTAGGTGCCGTAAATTTCATTCACGGTGCCGAAATCCCCTAGATCCTGCACAAATACTGTCGTCTTGACGACATTGTCCAGCGTCAGACCGGCCTCCTGCAGCACAGCCTGCAGATTCTTGAGCGCCTGGTGCGTCTGGGCCTGCACGCCCTCGGCCAATGCACCGGTGGCGGGGTCCAGGCCGAGCTGGCCGCTGCAATAGACGGTGTCACCGGTGTCAACAGCCTGGGCATAGGGGCCCAGAGCGGCGGGTGCGTTCGTGGTAGCAATACGCTTCATAATACTAAACACTCCTCTATATTATTTTTCAGGCTCGTCGGTCTCGGGCGGCCATACAAAGCCGCGCCGGGCCAGACAATCCTGCAAAAACTCCGTTGCCTGCTTCGTGTAGGCGTCGTTGTCGTGGTAGTAGCTCACGGCGTGCTCTGCGCCGTGTACCGTCAAAAATCTCTTGCCTTTCGCGCGGCAGGCTTCATAGTTGCGCTTCCCCATATCATAGGGTACAAAGCCGTCCGCGTCGCCGTGGACAAACAAAATCGGCACCTTGCTCTGCGCTGCGGCGGCCTCGCAGTCGGCGTCCTCGGGGTCAAAGTGGCCGAACAGGATCGCGCCCAGCCGTCCAACCGCATAGGTCAGCTCCAGCGGCATACCGGGCAGATACTCCGGCAGGCACTTGCGGGTGATCTCCCGCGGGCTGGTGTAGCCGCAGTCCGCCACAATGCCGCAGACGTTGTCCGGCAGGTTCAGCCCGGCGGCCAGCAGTACGGTGGCCGCACCCATCGAGACGCCCATCAAAAAGATCGGCACCTCGGGGCCGAAGCGGCTCCGCGCCCAGACCGTCCAGTCGCGGGCGTCGTAGCGCTCCTTCACGCCCATCGTAATCGTATGGCCGCCGCTGTAGCCGTGGGCGCGCTGGTCGGGCAGCAGCACATTGTAGCCCAGCGCCGTACACAGCGTATAGCCGCCCAGGCCGTCCCGCTCCGCATAGCCGCGGTAGCCGTGGAAGATGATTGCCAGCGGCGCGCCGTCGGCGTGGTGGTAGTAGCGTGCGGCCAGCGGCGTACCGTCCTGCGCCGTGATGTGCACGGCCTTGAACATATCCCGCGCCAGCGCGTCGGCGTCGGGGCCCATAGCCTTGCGGTAGCACTCCCGCGTGGGCATATCCGCCGGGGATGGCACCTTCGTCGTCGGCTTCTGGTAAAAGGCAACGCGGTAGACGGCATACGCCGCGCCCAGCACCGCCGTGCCCGCCGCGGCCCCTGCCGCCAAAAGAGGATGCTTTTTCATAACGGTCACCTCGTTTTCACTTTCCCAGATTATAACAAATTTCCCGGCATATCGCAACGATGTACCAAAAAAGTTTACACTTGCCAGCGCGGCACTTTCGCGGTATAGTAATAGCATTCCATAAATGGAGGCCGCCCCCATGAGCGAACTGACCCAGACCCTGAAGATACTCGTCACCCGCTACCCCGGCACAATGGCCGAGCTGGCCCGCAAAGCGTCGATCGACCGCTCCACGCTGTACAAAATTGTAAGCGGTCAGCGTACCCCGCGGGAGTTCCAGCTGGAGCACCTGGCCGACGCGCTGGAATTGAGCGAGGAACAGAAATCCGCCCTGCTGCTGCAATACAAGCAGCGTGGCCGCGGCCCCGATCCCAGGCTGCGCGCCGAGCTGCACCACCTGCTGGAGGTCTCTTTCCGGGTGGAGGATTTCACCCACCGCGAGGGCCTTATCTCCAACGAAGCCGCCAGCCAGCTGCGCTGCAGCGAGCAGTACATAGAGGGCAGCCGCGCAGTCGCCGCCGCCGTGGCATCGCTGGTGGCCAACCACATTCTGTCCGGCGATACCCGCCCGCTGCTCCTCTCGCCGTTCACGAACCCCACGCTGGACCATGTGCTGGTAGAACGCTTTTCGGCAGCGGACGGCGCACCCGTCACACTGTCCCAGCTGCTGATTTATGCCGAGAACCGCGACATCCCCCGGGAATGGATGTCCGGCGTGTCCGTCCTGACCCGCACACTGCCGTTCCTTTTCCTGCCCAAGCTGAATTACGAGGCCCGCGTCGTGCGCCACGTCATGACCGAGCCCAGCCCCGGCACGCTGATGCCTGTCTATCTGCTGCTGCCCAAGGCCGCCGTCATGATGGACATCCAGGGCCAGAAGGCCTACATCATCATGGACCGCCAGGCCGTCGATAATCTGCGCCTTGCGTTCAGCCGCAAATATCTCAACGCCGCGTCGGTGCTGAAGCTCGCCACCGATGCCCACGACTTTTCGGAATCCATTGCGCTGTACAACGACCTCTTTTCGGAAAAGCGCCGCTGCTCCATGATCCGCTACCAGCCGCCGTTCACCCTGTTTGCCGACGAGAAAATGGCCCTGCAGTTTGTCCGGCCCGGCGCCGCGCTGCAGTCCCTGCCCGCCCTGCTCGAACACCTGCAGATGTGGAGCGCCCAGGCCCCGGACCTCTATTTCTGTGAGGAAGGTCTTTTGCAGTTTGTACGCACCGGGAAAATGTTCGACATTCCGCCGGATCTGTGCGATGCGCCGGACATTCCCACCCGCCGGGAGCTGCTCCTGCGGCTGCGCCGCGCTGCGGAGTCTGACCGCCGCACCCTGCGCATCGTGGACCCTGCCCGGCTGGCGCTGACTCCGTCGATGTGCGTCAATGTTTTTCAGGGCCGTGGCGTTGTGTTCTGCCAGGCTATCCTGGAGCCGGACGGGCAGTACTGCCGCGAGTATCTGATGCAGGACCCCAACCTGACCGAAGCCCTGCTGACCTACCTCGATGACGGCCACGCCTCTGATTGGCTGCGCAGCCAAAAATATACGCTCGACTTTATTGATTATTGTCTGCGTCTGCTGTAAAATAGAAGCAGTATCGGCCCTGCCTGTACGGCGGGGCCTTTCTGCAAAGGAGAAAAACAATGGCACATACCGAGACCATGCTGGAAAGCAGGGAAATCTTCAATGGCCGCGTCATCCGCGTGACCGTGGACAAGGTACAGCTTGAGGACGGCACGACCTCGACGCGGGAGATCGTCCACCACCACGGCGGCGCCTGCATCCTGCCTGTGGACGCCGACGGCAGCGTGACGATGGTACGTCAGTTCCGCTACGCTTTCGGCGAGGAGATCTGGGAGCTGCCCGCCGGTAAGCTCGAGGCGGACGAGGACCCGTTTGAGGCCGCCAAGCGCGAGCTGAGTGAGGAGTGCGGCCTGACCGCCGACAATTTTATCGACCTCGGCGTCGTCTATGCCACCGTCGGCTACGACAGCGAGAAAATCTATCTGTGGGCCGCCACCGGCCTGCACAGCACAGCGCAGCACCTCGACGCGGGCGAGTTCCTTGATGTCGTCAAAATGCCGTTCGACGAGGCCCTCGGACTTGTGATGGACGGCACGATCAAGGACAGCAAGACCCAGGTCGCGCTGCTGAAATACGCGCAGCTGCGCGCAAAAGTCTGAATGGGCGTTGAAATTCTGGACAACGGCACCCGCGTGCTGACCGCGCCGGGCGCGACGTTCGGCACCGACGCGCTGCTGCTGGCCCGCTTCGCGCAGCCCCGCAGAAACGAGCGCGCGCTCGACCTGTGCAGCGGGTGCGGCATCGTCTCACTCGTTTGGCACGACGCCGGGCACCGCGGCCCCTGCACCGCGCTGGAGATCGACCCCGCCGCGTCCGCCCTCTGCGCCGCGGCCCTGGCCGAAAACGCCGACGCCGCGCACATCGCGCCGGTCTGCGGCGACCTGCGGCAGCTCTGCACCGCCGGGCCGGAGCAGGGGCAGTACGATTTTGCCGCCTGCAACCCGCCGTACTTCACAGCCGGTCCCCGCAGCCCGGACCCGCGCCGGGCCGAGGCCCGCCACACCGGCAGCTGCACCACCGCCGACGCCGTGGACTGCGCGCGCCGCGCCCTGCGGGACGGCGGGCGGTTCCTGCTCTGCCAGCGCCCGGAGCAGTTGGCGGAAATTCTGGCCGCCTTACGCGCCGCGCGCCTTGAGCCGAAGCGTCTGGCTTTTGTCAAGAACCGCCCCGACGCCGCGCCCTGGCTTTTCCTCGTCGAAGCCCAGAAGGGTCGCAAAACCGGCCTGCGCGTCGAGCCGGACATTCTGATTCAAAGCGGCGCCGCCCTCTACGGGCCAACTACTTTGTAGGGGCGGGCAATGTTCGCCCGTGCTCGTTTGCGGCAGCGGCAAACACCCCGGGCGGATATGGAATCCGCCCCTACGGCGCAGGGGTCGATGCTTGCATCGACCCGAAAGGCCGCCGCGTCCCCCTTTCCCCCAACACCATCCAATAAGGAGCTATTGTATCATGGGACTTTTCACGCGCAATTTTGATAAACCCGGCCCGGGCGTATCGCCCGACGCCCCCCGCAAAAAGGGCGCTGCCCGCTTTTTTGAGATTTTGGGCCGCGACTTTTCCACCATCTGGCTGGCCGGCATACTGGCGATGCTCGGCGGTCTGCCGTTTGCCGCCGGTGTCTGGTTCGCCGTCGAGACCCACTCTTTGGTCCCGCTCGTCATCGCGGGCGTGCTGGGCGGCATGATCGCCGCGCCGCAGATCGTCGGCCTGAACGACACGATCCTGCGCACGCTGCGCGACGAGCCCGGCTACTGGTGGGAGACCTACCGCCGCACTTGGAAGCGCAACCTGAAGGAATCCCTGCTGCCCGGCGCTGTCTGCGGCCTGCTGCTGGCCATGGAGCTTTTCTCACTCTGCCACATCAACATTGCCGGCGGGCAGGTGGCCGTGATCGCCGTGCTGGTTGCCCTCATCCTGCTGGCCGGCATTGCCCAGTACCTCTACGTGCAGGTCGCGCTGCTTGACCTGTCCTTCGCCGGACTGTTGAAGAACTCCCTCATGCTGTTCCTGGGCTACCTGCCCCGCAGCGGCCTGGGCCTGCTGTGGCAGCTGCTGTACTGGGGCGCTGTGGCGCTGTTCTGGCCGATTTCCAGCTTTGTGCTGATTTTAACCAGCCTGTGGCTGCCCTGCCTGCTGAGTCTGATGGCCATTTACCCCGCACTGGAAAAGAGCTTTGACATCGAGAAAAAAATCAAGGCCATCCGTGAGGCCCAGCTCCACGGTGACGACGACCAGTAATTTTACCGCGAGGGACGCACTGCGTTCCTCTTTTTTTGTTGCGAAAGCGCCGCAAAAAGGGTATAATGTCATAATAGGTTTATTGTCTGCAAGAGGAGGCGGCTGCGTGAAAATTCTGCTGATACACTGTCATTACCGGCTGCCCGGCGGCGAGGACGCCGTCTTTGCCGCGGAGCGCGCCCTGCTGGAGCAGCACGGCCACACCGTCGTCGTCTATGAGCGCAGCAATGAGGAGGCCGCCCACGGCGCGGCTAAGGCGCTGCTGCCTTTTCGCGCCGTCTGGAACCGCCGGGCCGCCCGCGACGTGCGGAATATCATAGAACAGCAGCACATCGACGCCGTCCACATCCACAACACGCTGCTGCTCCTCAGCCCTGCCGTTGTGCGCGCCGCCAAAAAATGCGGCGTGCCGGTGGTGCTGACGCTCCACAACTTCCGCCTGTTCTGCCCGAACGGCATCTTACTGCGGGACGGACGGGTCTGTGAGGACTGCCCGCACCACGGCCTGCACTGCGCACTGCGGCACCGCTGCTATCGCGGCAGCCGGGCGCAGACGCTCGTCGTCGTGGCCGCCTACTGGCTGCATCGGGTGCTGGGCACATGGCGCGGCATCGCCATCACCACCCCCACCGAGTTTGACCGGGAAAAGCTGCTGGAATTCAATAAGATCCATCCCACCTTCGACGAAAATTGCCTTGTCGTCAAGCCGAACCCCGTGACCGTGCCCACCGCCCCCGTCACCCCCTGGGAGGAGCGCAAGCGTCAGTTCGTCTTTGCGGGCCGCTTGGAGGAGCTAAAGGGTCTGCGCACCGTCATTGAGGCATGGCGCATTCTGGGCAGGGACGCACCGCTGCTGCTTGTGGCCGGGGACGGCCCGCTGGCCGACTGGGCCAAAGCGCAGAATCTGCCCAAGGTGCAATTCGTCGGCCAGCTTCCGCGGGACGCGCTGCACCGCCTGATGGCCGAGAGCCGCGCCGTCGTCGCCGCCAGTCTCTGCTATGAGAGCTTTGCCCTTGTCCCGGCGGAGGCCCACGCGCTGGGCACGCCGGTGCTGGCCAGCGGCATCGGCAATGTCGGGGCGTCGGTGCGGCCCGGGTTTGACGGGCTGTGCTTTGCCCCCGGCGACCCCGCCGCGCTGGCCGGGGCTGTCCGCGCCATGAGCGCCATGCAGTTTGACTGCACGGCCATCGCCAACGCCACCCGCCGCCGCTTCAGCGCCGAGGAAAACTACAAGACCCTGCTAAAACTATACGGCCGCCGCGCCGCCGAGGAAGTATCATGAACCAGTTTTACCGCGCCCTGCACATGCCGCCCAAGCGGCTGCTGCGCAAAGTCATGGGCGAAAAAGAAATCTACACCATCGCCGTGCGCCCCCGCCCCACTGCCGAGGGCACCGAGCCGCTACCCGCTCTGGAAGGCGGCCCCTACACCCTGCTGCCCGGGCGGGAGGGCTGGTGGTTTGCCGACCCGCTGCTCTACCACCGGCGCGGCAAGCGCTGGCTGTTTGCCGAGGCGATGGACCTCTCCACCGGCAAGGGCCGTCTCGAGGTCTGCGAGCTGCACGACGACGGCACCGCCGACGGCTGGCGCGTCGCGCTGGAAGAAGATTTCCACCTGTCGTTCCCGATGGTCTTTGACTGGAACGGTGAGGTCTGGATGATCCCCGAGACCGGCAGCGACCACAGCCTGCGGCTCTACCGCTGCAAGACCTTCCCTACCCAATGGGAGCTGGTGCAGCGCTTTCCCACGGACGAGGAGCTCTGCGACACGATTTTGCTGGACCGCCGCGCCGAGGCCCTGACCCTGCTTTGCAGCGAGACCCGCCCCGACAACCAGCTCTATGTGCGCTACCGCCGCTACACGCTGCGCCACGCCGTACAGGAGACCGCCGCCGTCCCGCTGCCTGCCGAGGACACGCTGCCCGCCGCGCCCGGCCCGTTTGAGCTGCTGCCCGATGAAGCCTACAATCTGCAGCACCGCGACTTTGACCTTGTCAGCCGCAACGCCGGGCCGTTTTTCCTGCTGGGTGAGCAGATCATCCACCCCACCCAGGTCAGCACCACCGTGGACTACGGGGTCTATCTGCAATTTCTCGCCCGCCGCGGCAGCTCGGAGGTGCCTCTCTGCGCCGCCACGCCGCAGAACGTCGAGATCACCGGCCTTGCCCCCGCGGACATCATCGGCATCCACACCTACTGCCGCGATGACGTTTTAGAGATCATCGACGCAAGGTATCTGACAAGGCTGCCGAAGATTGAGACAGCCGTCGAAACCGTTTCCGAAGCAAAGCCGTAAAAAATCGTGCTCTGTAGGGGCGAACATGGTTCGCCCGCCAACCTGGCGCCGCATCGATTTTCCGGGAAGGCTGCGCACATAGCAAACGGCCACGGGCGAACCATGTTCGCCCCTACGGTCTCTATACCCCAAAAGAGGTAATCATCCATTCATGAAAACCATCGTCATTCCGCAATTTTACCGCGGGCCGTCAGGCCAGAAGGGCTTGTATAACCGGCAGGAGGTCGGCCTGGCCCGCGCCTTTGCCGCGCTGGGCTGCCGCGCCGTCGTGCTCTACCCGGAGCCGGGCGCTAAAGCCCCCCGGATCGAGACCCCGGAGCCAAACGTAAAAATCTGCTATATGCCCGCCGTCGCCTTCGGCGTGCAGGCATTTTATAAAAGCTGGCAGATCCTGCTCGACGAGCATGCCGACGCCGTCCATGTCATGGGCGACAATTCCCTCGGCGTGCCGGGGCTGTACCGCTTCTGCCAAAAGCACGGCATCCTGTTTTACAGCCAGCTCGGTGCGCTGAAAAGCACCTCCAACCACGCCGCCGTGCGCAGGGTCATGGATCTGCTGCTGCGCCGCAATCTGGCGGTATACCGCAAAACGCCCACCTACGCCAAAACCCCCGCCGTCGCCGCCGAGCTGGAAAGCCTCGGCGTGCCCTGCGCGGGACTGATGCCCGTCGGGCTGGACACCGCCATCATCCCGTCCATCCCCAACAACCGCACCGAGATCCGCCGTGCGCTCAAAATCGACGAGCACGCGCGGGTGTTCATCTTTGTGGGCCGCCTTGACCCCTACAAGCAGCCGCTCGACCTTGTGCCGCTTTTGCATGCCGCGCCGGACTGGTACGCCATCATCATCGGCCGGGGCTCACTGGGCGATGAGCTGACCCGCCGCCTGACCGACGCAGGCTTACTGGACCGCTGCCGCCTGATCCCGCAGTTGCCCAACGAGCAGGTGCACGTTTATTATCATGCCTGCGACGCTTTTGTGAACCTGAACCCGAATGAGATTTTCGGCATGAGCCTGCTGGAGGCCATGTACGCGGGCTGCCCGCCGGTGGCGCGCCACGCCCCCGGCCCCGACCTTATCATTGAGAACGGCATCAGCGGCCTGCTGTGCGGCACCGTGCCCGAGCTGGCCGCAGCGCTGGACAAAACCACCGCCGCCATGGGCCACGCCGCCCAGAGCCGCGTGAACGAAAACTTTCTATGGCAGAACAGTGCCGAGCTGGCCCTGACCCTGCTGCCCAAAAAGGGAAAAGCCAATGGATAACGACAATCCTCTTTTGCAGAAGGCTGCCGACCTCTACCGCGGTCTGCGCTTTACAATGAAATACCGCGGCGTGGACATCCTGCCCGCCGCCGCCGGCAACGACCTGGTGCGCGACCTGCTCGAGAGCGGTCAGCCGTTCCTGTTTGGCCGCTGCGGTGCCACCGAGATGCGCACCGTGGCCGACTGGCTGCAAAACGGCGGGCACAATTTCACGGACCGCACGCGGGCGGACATTCGGAATCTGTCGGGCGTCTTTCCCACCGACGATGCCACGCTGGACAAATTCTGCCGCCTCTACGTCAAGACTGCGCAGAGCGCCGAGCTGCTCGCCCTCTGGAACGTCGGGGCCGAGCGGGAGGTCATCCGCGGCTGTGACGCGACCCGCTTTACCGAGCTGCGCGCCTTGGAGCCCTACTACCACGCCCGCCCGTGGAGCGCCGCCCTCGCGGGCAAACGGGTGCTCGTCGTGCATCCGTTCCGCCGCACGATTTTAGCCCAGTATGAAAAGCGCACCCAGCTGTTTCCCGGCAAAGACGTGCTGCCGGAGCTTGCCTGCCTGACGGTCATTCAGGCCGTGCAGGGTCTGGGCGGGCAGGATACCGGCTACGCCGACTGGTTTGACGCCCTGACCGAGATGGAGCGCCGGATGGACGCCGCCGACTACGACGTCGCCATCGTCGGCGCAGGGGCCTACAGCCTGCCACTGGCCGCCCACGCCCGCGACACCGGCCACGCCGCCATACAAATGAGCGGTGCCACGCAGCTTTTGTTTGGCATCAAGGGCAAGCGCTGGGACGACCATCCCGTCATTTCCAAGCTCTACAACCCCGCCTGGGTCCGTCCCGACGAGACCGAGGGCATCAGCAATAAAGAAAAGGTCGAGGGCGGGAGCTACTGGTAATTTTTCAGATAACAGATAAGAGATAATAAAAAGTGTGCGCCGTTAAACGGCGCGTCTTAAAAAGCCTGCCCGTAGGGGCCGGACATGTCCGGCCCTCACCCTTCCCTGCCTATCGCTTTATCCTTATATTATATTCTCCTGTGGTTAGAATTGCGGCGCACGGCGCCGCTCCACTTCTATTATCTTTTCTCTCTTATCTTTTATTTTTTCCGGAGACCACCATGAAAATCTTAATGATCAGCAACCACCTCGGCGTGCAGAGCGGCGTACAGCGGTATGTCCAGAACCTGCTCCTGCACCTCGATACCGCTAAATACCGCGTCACCCTTTTCGTCGGTCAGTGCCCGCCGGACCAGGCCAGCACGGCCCCGGCGCTCGAGGATCACGGCGTCGAGATCCTCGCCGTGCCGGATAACAAAAAGGACCGTATCCGCGCCCTGGCCGCCCACCTGCGCACCCATAAGGACTACGACATCATCCACTACCACACGGCCAGCAAGATCGGTGCCCCGGTCTGCGGCATGATGCGCGTGCTCTGCCCCCGGGCTAAAATCGTGGTGCACAGCCACATCGTCTACCCGCCCATGACGCTGACCTGGCGCGCCGCCCACCTGGTGTACCAGCTGTTTGCGGACTACTTCCTCGGCTGCGGCGTCGCGGCGGGGCGGTTCGTGTTCGGTGACCATATCGACGCTAAGCCGAACTTTTCCGTAGCCTGCAACGCCGTGGATGCCGGGCGCTTTCACCCGGATGCCGCCGCCCGCGCCGCGACCCGCGCCGCCTGGGGCATTACCGACACGGACCGGCTGGCCGGGTTCGTCGGGCGGCTGAACCACCAGAAAAATCCGCTTTTCCTGATGGAGGTCTTTACCGCGATGGCCGCGCAGGACCCGCATTGGAAGCTGCTGCTCGTCGGCACCGGCGAGATGGAGCCTGAAATGCGCGCCGCCGCGGCCCGCCACGGCCTGACAGACCGCGTCATCTTTGCGGGCGTGCAGAGCGATGTGCCCGCCTTCATGAACGCCTTTGACCTGTTTCTGCTGCCCAGCAACTTTGAGGGCAGCCCCGTCACCCTGGTGGAGGCGCAGGGCTGCGGCGTGCCGTGTCTGGCGTCCACCAACGTGCCCGACGACGGCTCGGTGACCGACCTTGTGCATTTTCTGCCGCTGGCCGCGCCGCTGACCGACTGGGCCGCCAAGGCCGAGGCCATCGCCGCCCACGGCGACCACGACGACCACTGGGCCGCGCTCTCCGCCGCCGGGTACGAGCTGAAAACCGCTGCTCGCCGCATGGAGCAGCTGTACGACAAACTGGGAGGACACGCATGATCTACGCCGAACTGGCCGGGGGCCTCGGCAACCAGATGTTCATCTACGCCTTCGCGCGGGCGTTGGGTCTGCGCTGCGGTGAGCCCGTCACCCTGCTGGACCGGCAGGACTGGCGCGACGGTGCCCCGGCGCACACGGTCTGCGCGCTGGACGCACTGAACATCTCGCCGGACGTCAAAATCATTGCCGACGCGGGCTTTGCCAAGGCACACCTGCCACGCCGGAACGCCGCCAAGGCGCTGATGATCAAGTACGAGCAGCGCCGCGGCCTGATGGCCCGCGACTGGCACAGCTTTGAGGCCGCCGCTGCCCCGCTGCTGAACGCCGTCGGCCTGCACTTTGCCACCGACGGCTACACCCCCGTTCGCCGCGGCCACGCCCGCGATTTCCTCGCGTGGGGGTACTTCCAGAGTGAGCGCTACTTTGCGGATTTTGCCCCTATTATAAAGGAAGAGCTGCGTGCAAAAGCCGCCCCCGCCGGGCCCTATGCGGCGCAGATCACCGCCGCCGCGTACCCTGTCTGCGTCCATCTGCGCCGCGGCGACTACCAGAAGCCCGAGAACGCGATCTTACAGGTCTGCACGCCGGACTACTACGCCCGCGCTGTCGCAGCGGTCAGGGACGAACACCCCGACGCCGCGCTGTTTGTCTTTTCCGACGACATCGACTGGGCGCGGGAGCATCTGGACACCGCGGGTCTGCCCGCCGTGTTCCTGCCCCGCGGCGAGGCCGTCGCCGACCTGGCCTTCATGCAGCTCTGCCGCGGCTTTGTCCTGAGCAACTCCACCTACAGCTGGTGGGCGCAGTACCTCGCCCCCGCCCCCGATAAACAAATCTGGGCGCCGGATAAATGGTATGCGCACACGAAAAAAACGGCCCTGTATCAGGACGGATGGCAGCTTATAAAGACTTCCCCCTCGGGGCAAGCTGTCACCGCAGGCGACTGATGAGGGCAAACCTCGCCATCATCACCCGCTAACAGCTTGCAGCGCACACTCTTTCCTCATCCGGCCCTTCGGGCCACCTCCCCCCCTTGGGGGAAGGCTTTATAGCAAGGAGACACTTATGCCTCTCTTTTCCATCATCATCCCCGTCTACAACGTGCAAAACTACCTGTCCGCCTGCGTCAAAAGCGTGGTCGAGCAGCCCGGCCCGCGCGACTGGGAGTGCATCCTTGTGGACGACGGTTCCACCGACCAAAGCGGCGCGATGTGCGACGCCCTCGCCGCCGAGCTGCCCGGCCTGCAGGTCATTCACCGGGAAAACGGCGGCCTTGCCGCGGCGCGCAACACCGGCCTCAAGGCCGCCACAGGCGACTGGCTGCTGTTTCTCGACAGTGACGACGCCATGGCTCCCGGCCTGCTGGCGCAGCTGCGCGGTGCGCTGGCCGCCCACCCGGACTGCGACTGGTTCATCGGCAAGCATCTCGAATGGCAGCCCGACGGCACGCTGACCCCGCACGACGGTCTGCATCTGGTGCCCGGCCCGTTTGCCAGCAGCGACTACGCCGCGCGGCTGAAGGCCCTGTACACTGCCGGGCACTGGTCGGTCTGGAAATACTGCATCCGGCGGTCCTTTTTGGAGCAGGCCCGCGTCCGCTTTCTGCCGGACTGCGTCTGGGCCGAGGACTGGCCCTTTGACCTTGAGCTGCTGCTGCACTGCGACAGGCTCTACTTTCTGGACACGGTTTTCACCCACTACCGCGTCGGACGGCAGGGCAGTCTTTTGACAGATGCCAAAAATCTGCCCAAACGCTTTCGGGGCCTTGCCGCCGCACAGCGCCGCCTGGCCAGGCTCTCCGCCAACGGCACGGCGGACGCCGCGGCCTACGCCGCCATGCAGGATGCCGCTGCAGACGTTTTCTGGCCGCAGGCCCGCACGGCAGCGGTCAGGGACGCCGCCATCCGCAAGGCCTGCCTGCCCTATATCGAGCAGCTGCGCCCGCTCTACCCCCACGGCACCGAGGTCCGCACCCGCCGCGACTGGCGGCTGTTCCAGTGGATGATGCAGACCTTCGGGCCGAAATTTACCCTGTGGGCGGCGAGCCGCCGCTAAAGGCTTCCCCCAAGGGGCTGCGCCCGCAGGCGCGTGTCGAAGCGTAACCGCCGTAGGCGGGGCTCTTGACGCGGAGACTGAAGCTGTCGCCGTAGGCGACTGATTAGGGCTAACCTCGCCATCACCGCCCATGAACGGCTTACAACTCATACTCTCCCCTCCTCCGGCCCTCCGGGCCGCTTTCCCCCTCGGGGGAAGGCTTTTGTGAAAGGAACTGCCTTGCGTACCAAACGTACCTTACTGAATATGGCCTACGCCCTCGGGTCCAGTCTGCTGCTTCTGCTGCTGGGCCTCGTCACGCGGCGTCTGCTCGTCGATAACTTCGGCCCGCAGATCACCACGGCATCGCAGGTCGTCAGCCAGCTTTTCAACTTTTTCTCCATCGCCGAGTTCGGCGTTGGCAGCGTCATAAGTTATCGTCTCTACGAGCAAATCGCCGCCAAAAATGAAGAAAAGATCAGCAAGTATATGTCGATGTACAAGTGGGCCTACCGCGTCGTCGGCCTAGTCATTGCGGGGCTGGCGCTCATCGGCGCGGCGGCCCTGCGGTGGATCATGCCCGATGTGCCCGCCGCCACGGCATACACGGTCTACGGCCTGAACGTCATTTCAACGCTGTGCAGTTATTTTCTGATAACCCGCCGCCTGATGTACACCTGCACCCAGCAGGGCTACCGCTGCACCCAGATCGACTTCTGCTGCAACGTGCTGACGAGCCTTGCCAAAATTGCCGTGTCACTGTGGTTCCCCAACTACGTGCTCTATTTCAGCGTGACGATCTTCTTCAACGTCACGGCCAACCTGCTGATTGCCCGCCGCTTCAGGAAGGATTTTCCCTACGTACACGACGTTAAGGTCACGGTCAACGACTTTAAAGACCTCGGCATTTTCCACGATCTGCGGTACTTTCTGGTGCACCGCCTGTCCAACACCATCTACGGCTCGTCCGACACCATCGTGACCTCCCGCCTGGGCGGCTCGACCCAGACAACGTTTTTAGGCAACTACAACACGATTTCCACCTCCGCCACAGACCTCGGCAACAAGGTCATGGACAGCTTCGCCGCGGCCATCGGCAGCATCGTCTACGACAAGTCCGCCGCCGCCAACGACCACGACAAGCAGGTGTTCTGGGGCATGGACCTGTTCAGCTACCTGTTTGCCAGCTTCGTGGCTACGGCGTATTTCTGCCTGTTCCAGCCGTTCATGGCGTCCTGGATGGGCGAAAAATGGCTGCTGCCGCTGGGCTTCGTGCTTGTGTTCTGCTTAAATGAGTACGTCGGCTGGAACCACCGGATGCTGGGCAGTTACCGCGCCGTCCTCGGCCATTTTGAGGACGACCAGTGGTTCATGGTCGCGTCGGCCACGGTCAATCTGGCGCTCAGCTTTATCCTGTTCCCGCTGTTCGACATCACCGGCGCGCTGATTGCCACCGTCGTCGCCCACTGCATCATGTGGGCCGGGCGTATCCGGGTCGTGTTCCGCCAGTATATGCGCGGCGGGCTCGGGCATTATCTCGGCGTGCAGGCGCTGCATCTGGTCACGCTGGCTGTCTGCATGGGCGGCAGCTACGCGCTCTGCGCCCGGATGCCCGGCGGCTGGCTCGGCCTTGTGCCTCGGATCCTCGTCGTCCTCGTCGTGCCCAACGCCCTGAACCTCGCCGTCTACGGCTGGGGCAAAGATGCTGCCTACCTGCGCCAGTACGCGGGCAAGGTGGCCAAGAAGCTGCTGAAAAAGTGACTCCCCTTCTCGGCCCCCTCTGGGAGGGGGCTCCGCCCGCAGGCGGTGGGGGAGAGAGCCTTCCCACAGCCGGGTGTTTCGTCTCGGCAAGGCTCTCTCCTTCACAGAGCAAATCAAATACAACGGTGATCTTATGAAAACTCTCGCCATCCTGTATATCTGCACCGGCCCCTACGCGGTGTTCTGGCATGATTTTTACCCCAACTTTAAGGCAAATTTCCTGCCTGACTGTGACCGCACCTTCTACGTTTTTACCGATGCAGCGCATATTGACTATGAGGACGCCCCCGACGTGCGCCGCATTTATCAGAAGGCCCTGCCCTGGCCGCAGAGCACGATGCTGCGCTTTGACGCCTTCCTCGGCCAGGCCGACGCGCTGCAGGGCTATGACTACCTGTTCTTTGCCAACGCCAACCTGCACTGCACCCGCGTCATCCGCGCCGACGAGCTGCTGCCCGACCCCGCCGCCGGGCAGAGCCTGACCGCGGTCTGCCACCTGCCCTACTATGGCAAAAATCCGATTTTCCACCCCTATGACCGCAGCGGCAAAAGCCGGGCGTCCATCCCGTACAACTGCGGGCAGTATTACGTGGCGGGCGGGCTGAACGGCGGCACGGCGGCGGCCTATCTGGCCCTGTGCCGCGAACTGAAAAAACGTACGGACGAGGATCTGCAAAACAACGTCATTGCGCGCTTTCACGATGAAAGCCAGCTCAACCGCCTGGTCGCCGAGACGCCCGGAAAATTCCGCATCCTGCCGCCCGACTACTGCACGCCGGAGGAAACGCCCACCGGGCATGAGGCCATTCTTGTGCTGCAAAAAAGCCGCTGCATCAACGTGGAAAGCGTCAAGGGCGCTGCCAAGCCGCAGAATTTTGTCCAGCGCAAGTGGGAGGCGTTCCGCCTGAACTGGCTGCCCTATCTCTGGCTGGCGCGCGACACGCTGCTGCGCCGCCGCATTGATTTTAAAAACGATCTATGAGCCATACCAAAAAACCGACAATTGAAAAAATCATCCTTGCCCTGCTGGGCCTGCTGGCGCTGGCCGCGCTCGTCCGCACAATGTTCCTGGGGCTGGAGATCGACGAGGAGTACGCCCTGTCCCTCGGCTTCCGCCTTGTGCGCGGTGACCGGCTCTTTTACTCGATGTGGGAGCCGCACCAGCTGGCCGCCCTGCCGCCCGCTTTGCTCATCGGCCTGTTTACCGCCGTCGCGGGCACGACCACCGGCGTGCTGCTGTTTGTGCGCGGCGCTGTGCTGGCTGTCAAGCTCGCGCTGGCCGTCTGGTTTTACCGCAGCCTGCGCGGGGCCCTCGGGGGGCGCTGCGCCTATCTGCTGGCGCTGGCCGTGCTGGCCTTCACGCCCAAGTGGTTTTTGGGGCCGGACTACGTCAGCCAGCAGTTCCACTTTACGCTGGCGGCGTTCCTGTTTTTGTACGGCTACTACGCGCCCGGCCCGCGGCAGTACCGCGGTCTGTGGCGGGTCGCGGCGGGCGGCGTCTGCGCCTGTCTGAGCTTCCTCGCCTACCCGCAGACCCTCGCTGCCGCGCCGGTGCTGATGCTGGCGCTGCTCCTGCTGGGCCGCGGCAGTGCCGACAAATGCCGCGGTCTCTGGGTATTTGTGCTGACCTGTGCCGTCTGCGGCGGTGCGTTTGTCGTGTATGTTTTGCAGGGCATGGGCTTTGATTTCGCCGCCCTGCTCGCACGCGCCGACCTGATTTTACACGATCCACAGTATGATTTTACCACAGCGGACCGTCTTGCCATGCTCCGCTCCCAGCTTTCCGCCGTCATCGGCAACTGCTGGCTGTCGGCCCTGGCCGGTGTGGCGCTGGCCGCCGCCGGGATGCTCTTTGGCGAGCGCCGCGGCTTTGCCCGCAGCCTTGAAAAGGCGCTTTGGTACACAGCGTTCTTCCTCTCTCTCTGGTGCACGGCCTACTGCCTGCGCGCGCAGGAGCTGGATTTCCGCTACATGTGCCCGGCGTTCGCGCTGGCCGGCGGCTGGACGTTCTGGTGTGACCGGCGCGAGGCCGACCACCGCCCCCTGCGCCGTCTGCTGTTCTGGCTGGGCTGGCTGCCCGGCATAGCGGCGTACCTGTTTATCCTGCGCTCCACGCTGATCGCGCTGCCAACGACCTTTATGTACCTGTTCTGGCCCGCGGTCTGCGGAACGGCAGCGCTGCTGCTCAAGCCCCGCCCGACCCGGCGGCACCGCGCCGCGGCGGCATCGCTGGCAGCCGGGCTCCTGCTGGCCTGTGCCGTGCCGAAGCTCTGCCTTGTGCTGGAGACCGGCTGGCACTGTGAGCCGATCACGGCCATCCAGCCCGAAAGGATCACCCGCGGCCCCGCCGCCGGGACCTGGGCCGACACCAAGGCCGCCGACATGCAGGAATGCCTGTATGAAGCACTCGCCCCCTATGCGGGCAAGAGCGTGCTCCAGGCCATCGGTGAGCAGCACGGCCTCGGCTTTCTGATGGCAGACGGCACGCTGACCGTCGCCCAGGCGTCCGTCATCTCGGGCACCGACAGCGACCCGCGTTTTGAACAGTACTATGCGCTTTTGCCGGAGAAGCAGCCCGACGTCATCCTCTACGATGATGCCGAGGTCCGCGACATGGCCGAATTCCACACCTGGATCGAGCAGCACTTTACCATCACAGACCGCTACACCGTACAGCACGGCACGGCCAGTCTGCAGGTGCTCGTCGTCGGGTAATTTTGCGGAATTTTACAACCGGGAACGGTTGTCATCCTGCTTTCGGATGTGGTATACTGTTATCAAATCGTCATACTTTCAAGGAGGCGCCCCCATGGGCCTGATTACCGCCATCCAGAACAAAACCGAACAAGCCCGCGCAAAGGAACGCATCCGCCCGCTGCTGGAGAGCCGCATGATGCGCGACATCCTGCTGGAGATCGGCCAGCGCGGCACCGAAAAGCTCGACCCCCAGAGCGTGCCGCTGGATCAGCGCCCACTTGCATCGAAGCGCGCCGCCGAGTGCGGCACCGCGGGATTGCAGCAGAGCGTCATCCGGGAGATTGTCCTGGACGAGGCCGCCATCACGCTGTTTGCCGGCAGCGACGAGGTGCCGTTCCTCTACGGCGACTACAATTACGAGACCATCGACGACACCGATTGTCTGCCCGCCGTAGCACAATATCTGGTGCAGCACCTGCTGGGGTACTACAACATCACCCGGACATTCTACTCTGTCCCCAAGCACAACGGACGCAGCGTGACCGAAAAGACCCGCCAGGTCTTTATCAAGCGCCACCACGAGGACACCCCCTTCGACCCCCAGCCCACCAAAAAGCAAAAGCTGTTTTAAACCCAAAACACGCTCCGCAGTTCATTTTGAACCGCGGGGCGTGTTTTTGCTAAAGGCTTCCCCCGAGGGGCTGCGCCCGCAGGCGCGTGTCGGAGCGCAACCGCCGTAGGCGGCTCTTAGCGCGGAGACTGAAGCTGTCCGCGCAGCGGACTGATGAGGGCAGACCTCGCGGCCATTGCCCATTTACTGCCAATCTCGCAAACTCTGCCCTCATCCGGCCCTCCGGGCCACCTTCCCCCCGAGGGGGAAGGCTTTTTACGCTCTCCCCATCGCCAGCACCGCCACCGTTATGTCATCCTGCTTGGCCCCGGCGCGGCGGGCGGCGGCGTCAGCCACGGTCTCGGCGGCCTGCTTCGGCGTATGGCCCAATTTGGCGCAGAGCTGCAATTGCTGCATCAGCCAGTCGCTCCCGTCGGTCAGCGCACCGTCGCTGACCAGCACGACCCAGTCCCCAGCGTCCAGCGCAAACGTCGTGCTCCGTCCCACCAGACTGTCCAGCACACCCATGGGCAGGCTTGCACCGTCCAGCATCCGCGGCACGCCGCCGCGCACCAGAAAGCTCGGTGCAGCGCCCGCTTTGAACAGCCCGGCCCGCCCGGTGTACAGGTCCACCGTCAGCAGGTCCAGCGTCGCCCCGGCCTCCTGCTCGGCTCCCTTCAGGCCGAGCGCCACGTTCACCAGCCGGGCAGCGCTCTCCGCTGCGAACCCGGCGCGCAGCAGCTGTGCCGTCAGCTTGGCCGCCATCTGACCGTCCACGGCGGCGGCGCGGCCCGTGCCCATGCCGTCACACAAAAGCATCTGCGCCCGCCCGCTCGTGTCGCAGAACTGGTCCAGCGCGTCGCCGCTGACGCTCTGCCCGCCGGCTGCGTGCGCCGCCGCGCCAAATTCAACGGTAAACAGCGGTTTTTCACCAAAGCACAGCATCGTGACCGTGCGGCAGTGGGTGATTTCGGGCGTATCCATGTCGCGGCGGCAGATGCGGGTCATCTCGTCGGTCAGTCCCGCGACCTCGTCGGGGGTGAACCGCGTGCGGCAGATCGTCACATTCGCGGTCAGCCGTCCGGCCAAATCAGCGGTCACACTGCATTCCAGCGCGTCCAGCCCCAGCTCGGCAAACAGCTGCGCCACGCGGGCCTCGCGCCGCGGGTCGGGCAGACCGGCCTGGCCCAGCTTGCCCGCCAGCTGGGCCAGCGCCCCGGCCAGTGCGCTGTACTGCTCGGTCAGGGCGGCGCGCAGCGTCACAGCCCGGGCACGGGTCTGGCGGCGGCTGCGCCACAGCCGGTAGCCGTGGTTGGCCGCTGTACAGAGGTCTGCCGGGTGGATGCACCCCGCCAGCTGCCCCGGCAGGTCCTCGACCTCCACGCGGCCCTTGCTCTCGAGCGTCGGCTTCAAATGGTACAGCCCGTCCATGGCCGTGGCGTAGCCGCGCACCCAGCACCGGCTGCGGCGGGTGCAGCTCTGGCAGGTCGTGCGGGCGACCTGCTCCACCACAAAGTCAAAGGTCTCGCCCTTGGGCGGCAGCTGCCGCTGGCAGACCGCGTTGACCGTGTCGGCAATGTCGCTCAGCGTGTCCGCCACGGCGGAGAGCTTGCGCGCCGCCCCGCCCAGGCCCTGCGTCTGCACGGGCGGCGCGGGCGGCGGGAAAATTTTGTGCAGCACGCTCCCCGGCACAGCCAGCGCAGCCACAACGCCCACCCCGGCACTGACCGCCAGCGGCAGCACACTGACAGCGTCGGGCGCGGCCAGTGCCCCCGCGGTGCAGCCAGCCGCAAACACCCCGGCGCAGCGGCCCCGCTCCCCCGGGCAGAGGCAGGACGCCGCCAGACTCCCCAGCGCCACAGCCAGCGCGGCGTAGGCCAGTGTCGGCCCCGACGCCGTGATAGCCGCCGCCAGCGCAATGCTCAGCACGGCGGTCTGCTCCAGCGTGCCGCCGATGGCCGCGCACAGCCCGGCCCCCGCGGCCAGCGCCAGGCCCGGAGCCAAAGGCCCGACGGCACAGCGCTGCAGGCATGCCGTAGCCACAGCCAGCCACAGGCAGACGCCGCGCAGCTCCCGCGCCGGAAAATGCGCGAACGCCCAGCCAAAAACCGCGGCCAGCAGCGCCGTACACCCCACCGTGACGGTCTGCCCCGGGTTGAAAAGTCCCCCCGCCAGCACGATTTGCAGCACCTGCGCCGCCGTCAGCGTCAGGCAGCCCGCCAGCGCCCCGGCCCCGGGGCGGCCATCGATGAGACGCCGCACCGCCGCGGCCGCCACGGCAGCCACGGCCAGTTTAACGCCCAGCAGCATCGGCTGGAACGCCAGCCCCGCCGCCAGCGTACCCAGCGCCGCGGCCAGGCAGTAGGACGGCGGGCAGCCGATGACCAGCGCCAGCCCAAACGGCGCAGCCCCGCCGTAGACCTGCCCGCCCCCTAGCGCCGCGCCGCCCAGCACTGCCGCGCCCTGCCACAGCAGCGCCGCACTGCGCGCCCCGGGCAGCAGCCTTTCCATTGTGTCGTGCATACGTTCCCCGTTCAGTACAGCCATCGTGCAAGCCCTCCGTAAATGTACAGTATATGTCTCGGACGCTTTGCACTATACCACCCCCGCACGCTGTTTTTTGCCGCAGAGCGTGGAAAACCGAAAAGAGCGTATAAACAAACAAAAAAGAGCACCGCCACCCATAAAAAGGGGCGATGCTCGCAAAAGGCTTTCCCCGAGGGGGAAGCCTCCCTTAGTGTCTCCAGCTCCACCACAAAAACTTGGTGTTCGTCACGAAATAGCGTTTGAAAAGCCGCTTCGGGTCCTGCATCAGGCGGTACAGCCATTCCAGATTGCAGCGCTGCATCCAGGCCGGGGCGCGGCGGATGTTGCCGGCCTCGTAGTCAAAGGCCGCACCCACGCCTAGCATCAGCGCCTGCACGCGGTTTTCATGGGCGGCCATCCAGCGCTCCTGCTTCGGCGCACCCAGGCCCACCCAGACAAAATCCGGCTTTGCCGCGTTGATTTTCTCCACGATCTCCGCATCCTCGTCCGCCGTCAGCGGGCGGAACGGCGGAGAGTACATCCCCGCGATGACCGCGCCGGGGTACTTTTCCGTGATTTTTTCACGCAGGATGTCCAGCGTCTCCTGCGTGGAGCCGTAGAAATAGTGCCGATAGTGCTTTGTCCCGCTCTCCTTCAAAAGCTCGCGCATCAGGTCGGGGCCGGTCACGCGGGCGGCGTCGGCAAAGCCCTTCTTGCGGCTGTATCTGGACAGCGGCCCGCCGTCCGGCAGGGCCATGACCGCGCCGTTCTGCACCCGCAGATAGGTCGGATCGTCGTGGGCCGTCACGGTGGTGTGGACGTTCGCCACGCAGATATATTTCCCGCGCCATGCCTCGCAGTTGTCCTCCACCAGGCGCAGCGTTTTGTCCATGTCGGTGACGGCGATGTTCACGCCCATAATATTGCAGGTCTGCATGCCGCTTCTCCTCACTTTCCTGTTTGGCCTTTATTGTATCACACTGCCGGGCGGCTTTCAACCGGGCGGGGAGAAACGCACATTTTTTGCCGTTTTTCCTTGTTCTATGTGCATCCTATTATAACATTTTCCCGTCAGATTCCTGTCTTGTCAAATTTCATTCGTCTCTGTCTTTTTCATTTGTCGGTTATGACAATTTTTGTCATTTTATATCTTTCTCGCAGATATTCACTGGAATTTCAGATTACAGTATGCTATAATTTCTTTACCATAGTAAAAGGAAAAAGTCTAACCTTTTTCCGGTATGGTATATGGGCTTTGCCCGTATATTTTTCGAAGAAAGGAGGATATTACCAATGAACAACTTCAAGAAGTTCGTCGCCGTTCTGCTGGGCGTTGTGATGGCTTGCGTCTTCGCTACCTCCGCTTTCGCTGCTAGCACGGCTGACAAGGCTGCCGCTATCAAGAGCGAGATGGCCAACTACGGCTTGACCGGTTTCGATGCTGTTATCGACAGCCTGAATGATACCCAGCTGCAGGTCCTCATCGATAATCGCGGCACGCTGGAGGAGAAGGCCAGCCAGGTTATCGCTTACAAGAACGATAACCACTCCGCTGAAGATCAGGTTGCCAACCTGAACAGCCAGCTGAGTTCTGTCCAGGGCATCCTGTCTCAGGCAGGTATCACCGCTACCATGAGTGTTTCCGTCAACGGCAACACCGTCACGGCTGTTCCTGCTGCCAAGACTGCTACGGCTAACGGCTCCACCAAGATCGTCGTTACCGTCGATCCCAGCAAGGAGACCAATGCGACTGAGAATGGCACCGCTGCCAGCGCTGCTGTCAGCAATGCCGCCAAGAACAGTGCTGCCGCTTCCAGCGTCAAGACCGTTTCTTCCGCTGCGAACCCCATCACCGCTTCTTCCAGCGCTGTCATCAAGGCCACCGGCGATAACACCGCCGTTGTCTTTGCTGTTGCTGCTCTGGCTGTTGCCGGCGTGCTCGGCATGGCCGTCCGCAAGGAGCGTGCACTGTAATCCAGCTGCATAAGTCCGGTTTTTGACCGGCAGCGGGCAGAACCTCTGGCTCTGCCCGTTTTTCGTTGTTTATACGGAATTGGTCAATTTATTCTTGTTTTAGACCTTCCTTTTATATAGAAAATAGTTTATAATATAGGATGCAGTAATTATCAACCATATCAGGAGGGAAAGCATATCACCATGCAGGCAAGCAAGAAGTACTCTTTTCTGCGCCGCAGTCCACTGGCTTATGTAGTGGTCCCGCTGGCCTTTGTTCTGGTCAGCACCGCGCTGGTCTTTATCGTGGGCCACACCATGCTGGCCCCGTACCAGGCCCTGCTGGGCTGGTTCTTCAGCACAACGGAGGTCGCGCAGCCCAGGGATCTGCTGGACAATGCCGCCACCGTAATCAACGGCGGTACGGTGGATGAGCCGGACGCCCAGCCGGACAGGCTGCCGCTGAGCTCCGTCACCTACCCGTCCGAGGGGGACCGCTACGCGACGATCACGATCTCCGGCACCAACGTGGACGCCCCGGTCTACTACGGTGACACGAGCAAAACCTTGAACGCCGGCGTCGGCACCTACAAGGACGACTCCCGCGTCGGCATTCCCGGCGAGGGCAAGACCATCCTGCTGGCCGGGCACAACAACACCTTCTTCAATGACCTGCAGCACGCCGAGGCCGGCGCGACGGTCACGATCACGACCCACTACGGCGTCTACACCTATGAGGTCACCGGCACCGAGATCCTCGACTATCAGGACGAGACCGCCTACGACTTCACCCGCACCGACGAGAATCTGATCCTGTATACCTGCTATCCCTTCGATGCGCTCGGCTTCACGCCGAACCGTTTCTTCGTCTATGCCAAATACGTGTCCGGCCCCGTGCGGGACGCCAACAGCTAAGGGGGTGTATGTATGGCACAAAAACAAGCTCCGCACCCCCGCCGCAAAGGCAGCGTTGTGTGGGCCACGGTTTTAAGCTGGCTGTCCAGTCTGCTGCTGGCACTGCTGGCGCTCTGCCTTGTCCTGATGACAACGATCTGCAGCGCCTCCTACATGAAGGAGCAGGTCAACCGCAGTGATTTCAGTGAGGCCGCCTACAGCTATCTGTATGACAACTTCATCAGCTACGGCGCATCGTCCGGCTTCTCCGCCGACGTGATGACCGCCGCCCTCTCCCGCGACCAGATCACGGCGGACATGGCGGATTCCATCACCCGTCTGTACCAGGGCGACACCGCTATTGATACCCGCAACGCGATTCTGAATACGACGTACGACAACCTGATCAACGATTTGAACAGCCGCGGCGTCGAGGTCACATCCGACGTGGAATCCGCCGTCGTCGTCGTCGCCGACGCCTGCCGTCTGGACTACGCCAACTATGTCACGGTACCCCTGGCCAGCCAACTGTACACTTTTATTGAAAAATGCAGCCGTGTTGTGCCGGTGGCCGTCGCCATCATGGCGGTGCTCTGCGCAGTCAGCCTCTTTGTGATGCTGCGCTTAGCCGGCAGCCCCCGCTACGGCGTTCGCTGCCTGACGTTCGCTTTCACCGCGGCTGCGGCGCTCTGTGCGCTGGCCGCCACCATTATTTTCCCTGCGATCCACATGGAGGCGCTGAGCATCAATCCCGCTTCGGTCAAGCAGCTGATCGTCACCTATGTGCAGAATCTCTTTGGCCGCTTCGGCCTGTTCGCCCTCATCTACGGCGCAGTCGCCGTGATCCTTCTGGCCCTGACCGCCACTGCCAGAAGCCGCATGAAACGCCGTCAGAACATTTAACAGGAGGACCCACACATGGAAAACGAAGGTTACGAAACGATTGACCTCTTGGAGGTCCTGAACGCCGTCCGGCAGCACCTGCTGGCCGTCATTCTCACCACCGTAATTCTGGCCGGTGTCGGATTCGGCGTCTCCAAGTTCCTTATCACCCCGCAGTACGAGGCTTCCGCCCTGATGATCGTCAACACCCGTCAGGATACGACCTCCAACGTCACCAGCGACCAGATCAACTCCGCCACCAAACTGGTCTCCACCTACAGCATCATCATCAAGAGCGATACCGTGCTGCAGCAGGTCATTGATAACCTGGGTCTGAGCCTGACGTATGAAAAGCTGGCTGAACGTGTCACGGTCAGCGCCGTGGATGACACCCAGGTCATGAAGATCACGGTCAAGAGCGACAACCCCGAGTGGGCGCGCCAGGTCTGTGAGCAGATCACCGTCGTCTCCCCTGACGTCATTCTCGAGTCCGTCGAAGCCGGTTCCGTCAAGGTCATCTCCAGCGCCGCCGTCAATCCGACGCCTGTCTCCCCCAACGTGGGCCGCAATACCATGCTGGGCGGCGTGCTGGGCCTGGTCATCAGCGTCGGCATCATCCTGCTGGCCGTCCTGCTGGACAACAAGATCCATACCGAGGACGACATTGCCAAGTATCTTGACCTCGCCGTCGTGGGCGTCATTCCGGAATATCAGGGAGGTAAAAAGAAATGAGCAAGGCAAGCAAAAACATCAGCCATCGCAAGCTGTTTACCGTCGGCGGCGACGCCCCGTTCCAGTTTGTGGAAGCCTACAAATCTCTGCGTACCAACCTGGAATTTCTTTCCTCTGCCGGCAACTGCAAGACCATCCTGATCACCTCCTCCGTTCCCGAAGAAGGCAAGACCAACGTGGCCGTCAACCTGGCCATGACGATTGCGGCCTCCGGCAAGCGCGTTGTCCTTGTGGACTGTGACCTGCGCAAGGCGACGATCTCCCGCTATCTGCGCATTCCGCGCAGCCATGCCGGTCTGACGAACGTCATCACCTCCAAGGATGAAGGCGCGCTGGCCACAGCGCTTGTCCGCGTCAAGAATTCCGGCATCACGGTCCTGACCGCCGGTACGATCCCGCCGAATCCCACCGAGCTGCTCTCCGCCCCCATGACCGAGAAGATCTTTGCCTCCCTGCAGAAGGCATTCGACTATGTTATCGTGGATACCCCGCCCGTCAGCCTCGTCACCGACGCTGCGGTCCTCTGCCGCATGGCGGACGGCGTGCTGCTGGTCGTGCGCCCCGGTGTCACCACCATCCAGAGCGCCCAGCTCAGCAAAAAGAACCTGGAGGCCGTCAACGCCCACATCCTGGGTGTTGTCATGAACGGCTACAACGGCAAGCAGAGCGGCCGCCGCGACGGCTACTCCTACGCTTACTCCTACAGCTATTACGACGAAGACAAAAAGGGAAATGATGCATGAGTAATGCCCTTGTAGAGCTGCACTGTCACATCCTGCCCGGCATTGATGACGGTGCCAAAGATCTGGATATGTCAATGTCGCTCATTCGCAAGGAATTACAGGATGGTGCGGCGGGTATTGTGTTCACGCCGCACTTCCATTATGAGCGCATTTCCGTGGAGCAGTTTACCGCGCGGCGCAAGGCAGCGTTCCTGCAGGTGTCCGCGGCCTGCAAGGCCGAGGGCCTGCGGCTGGCCGGTAAAATGGGCGCCGAGGTGTTTTACTCCACCGCGCTGCCCAGCCTTGACCTGCGCCAGCTGGCCTTTGCGGGGAGCAACTATATTTTGATCGAGTTTCCCACCACGATGCACCCGCCGGGCATCGACGAGACGCTCTACGCCATCCGTGCGCAGGGGTACACGCCGATTCTGGCTCACGTGGAGCGCTATCCCTTTGTGACCGAGGACCCGACGCTGCTCTACAACTGGGTCTGCGACGGGTGTCTGGCGCAGATCAACGCCACCGGGCTGATCCGGGACGGACACACCGCCAAGTGGCTGCACAAGCTGATTGAGTGGAACCTTGTGCACATTCTGTGCAGCGACTGCCACCACCCGGTCAAGCGCCCGCCAAACCTGGCCGAGGGCTTTGCCCATCTGCCCGACAGGGTCGCCCGCCGCATGCAGCGCAACGCCATCGACATCTATCTTGGCGACGACCTGCGTCCCCCCGAGCCGACGAAGCCGGTCTACCGCTTCGGGCATTGGGTGTAAAACAGAATATACGTAGGGGAGGGTTAAAAACCCTCCCCTACGCTATTTTTATTGCCCGTTTTCCACCGTCTGCCTGGCCGCTACCGCGTACTATTCGCCGCGCTCACGCCTCTGCCACCGCCACCAGATACTTGTAGATCTGCGGCTTGTACTCCTCATACAGGCCCAGATGCTCATACAGCTCCTTATAATATGCAAACAGGGTCGCGCGGGTCGCCACGATGTTCACCGGGTTCAGCGCCGTGTGCACCGCACTGCCGGGCGTGTTGAAATAGTTGTAGATCGGCGTCGACAGCGCGTAGAACTTCTCCGCATAACGGATATAGCTCAAATTGAAATACAGGTCCTCCGACCAGTCCATGTCCTCGGCGCATATAATGTCATCGTGCGCACGGACAATGTCGGCGCGGTAGAGCTTATTCCACATCACACCGTAGTAAAAGCTGGCCGGTTCCTGCATCAGGCCCGCGGCGAATTCCTCCTTCGTCATCGGGCCCTCCATCAGGAAGCCGTAGGTCTGCACCTTGGTGGGCCGCTCGGGGCGGGGGTCATCCTCGGCACGGGGGCGGGGCGGCGTAATGCGGTTGTAGTGCGCAATGACCAAATCTGCGCCGTTCTCCTCGGCCCGCTGCACCAGCAGCTCCGTGGCGTAGGGCTGGATCGTGTCATCGGCATCGACGAACTGCAGATACTTGCCCCTGGCCTCCCGCAGGCCCATGTTGCGGGTCGCGGCCACGCCGCTGTTGGCCTTGTCGATGAGCACGATGCGCGGATCGACGTTGGCATACATCTTGCAGACCTCCAGGCTGACGTCCTGGCTGCCGTCGTTCAGCAGCAGAATTTCAAGGTTCCGGTAGGTCTGGCGGCGGATACTCTCCACACAGCGGGCGATATGATCCTGGGCGTTATAAATCGGCACGATAATACTGACAAGCGGCTGCTCCGGCATGGCGGGGGGACCTCCTTTTTGTAGTAGTATATCCACAATACCACACTTTTGCCCGGTTGGCAATGGAAAAAGTGCGCGAGGTGTGGTATGATGCTTATAAGGGCTTCCCCATCGGGGGAAGCTGTCCGCAAAGCGGACTGATGAGGGTCAGCCTTCCGCCGCAGCCTGTTCATGGGCTGCCCCCGCAGACCTGCCCCTCATCCGGCCTTCGGCCACCTTCCCCCAAGGGGGAAGGCATCACTATGAAACGAGGTCACCACCATGAAGCCTTCCATCATCCGCCTGCGTGCGCTGGAAAAGCAGCTGTACGCCTACCTGTATGCCATGACCGTCATCGACTTTGACGCCGAGACCGTCGCGCCCGAGGGCAGCGCCGATGGCCGCGCCGAGGCCACCGAGGTTTTGAGCCGCGCCAGCTTTGACCTGCTGGTCAACGACGGCACCGCCGCCCTTTTGAAGGAGGCCGCTGCCGACGCCGAGACCGAGCAGGAGCGCGCCGAGGTCCGCAATTTGCAGCGCCAGTACGACGAGATCGCCCGGATCCCCGCCGACGAGTACGCCGCCTTCACCAAGCTGTGCAGCCAGAGCGTGCCCGCCTGGACCAAGGCCAAGCGCACGAACGATTTCAGCCTGTTCGCGCCGTATCTGGAAAAGCTCATCGCCGCCCGCCGCGCCCAGGCCCGGTATTTTGCGCCGGACCGCGACCCCTATGAGGTCCTGCTGGACCGCTACGAGAAGGGCCTGACCATTGCCCAGTGCGATGAATTTTTCGCGACGCTGCGCGAAACCATCGTCCCGCTGCTGGCGGACATCCAGACCCGCGGCAAGGCCGTGCGCACCGATTTCCTCGACCAGGAGTGGCCCATCGACGCCCAGCGCCGGGTCAGCAAAAAGATCATGGAGCTGTGGGGCCTTGACCCGGCCCACTGCTATCTGGCCGAGAGCGAGCACCCCTTCACCACCGAGTTCTGGCGCGGCGATGTGCGCATCACGACCCACTACATGCCCCGGGACATCTTCTCGAACCTCTACAGCGTCGCCCACGAGGGCGGCCACGCGCTGTATGAGCTGAACATCAACCCCGACTACGACTACACCGTCGTCACCCACGGCGCGACGATGGGCATTCACGAGAGTCAGTCCCGCCTGTTTGAGAACCTGGTGGGCCGTTCCCGCGCCTTTGTCCACTACCTGTACCCGACGCTGAAGGAGCTGTTCCCCGCGCAGCTGGCCGACGTCTCCGCCGAGGAGATCTGGCGCGCCGTCAACCGCGCCGAACCGGGCCTGATCCGCACCGAGGCCGACGAGCTGACCTACTCCCTGCACATCATGGTGCGCTATGAGCTGGAAAAGGCCCTGATGCAGGGCACACTGGCCGTGGCCGACCTGCCCGCCGCCTGGAACGCCAAGTATAAAGAGTACCTCGGCGTCGATGTGCCCGACGATGCCCACGGCTGTTTGCAGGACATCCACTGGTCCATGGGCGACATCGGCTATTTCCCGAGCTATGCCCTCGGCAGTGCCTACGGCGCACAGGCCCTCGACGACCTGCGCAAAACAAACGACTTTGACGCCCAGTGGGCCAACGGCGACGTAGAGCCGCTGAAGGCCGCCTTGAAGGAGCGCGTCTGGCAGTGGGGCAGCATGAAGGAACCCGCCTGGCTCGTCGAGAGCCTCTGCGGCGGCAAGTTCGATCCGCACCACTTCACCGATTATTTAAAGAAGAAATACACCGAGCTGTACGAGCTGTAAGATAGGAGCCCTGCGGCCCCACCGTAGGGGCGGATTTCCTATCCGCCCGTGGCCGTTCTCCCCTATACCGCACAAAAAATCCCGTCGGATGCCTTTTTCCGGCGGGATTTTTTCAGCACAACACGCTGTCTGGGAAATTCAGGCAGGTGTACAGGTACCGCAGTGCCTCGTCCATCGTGTCAAACTCGCCGCCGTCTACCTCGCTGGGACTGGCGGCGATGGTCGACTTGTCAAACGGGATGCCGTTCTCCCTGCGCCATTCGTCCACCTGCAGTGCTATGTCATTGGCATAGCCCGGGCGGTCCTGCCTGCTGCCGTCGGCGTCAATGTAAACGCAGGCGCCGTACTTTTTCCGGTCCGGCAGGCGCACCAGCTCGGCCAGCGTGTAGTAGTCGCGGTCAAAGTAAAAGAGCATCTGCCCGCGGTAGGCGGCGATCTCCGCCACGCTTTCCTCGCGGTTCGTGATCTGGGGCACGGTGTCCACCAGCCGGTGCAGCTCGTCCAGCAGTGCGTCGCCGTCCTCGGGGTAGGCATCCGTTCCCTTGGCAGCAGCGATTTCCCCAAAGCAGTAGGCCTGCCAGTGGGGCGGGCACTTGCCCAGCTTGGCACGCTCAATGTAGTAGAGCAGGTCAGCGCGGTAGGAGGCAGCGAGTGCGTTCAGACTTTGTTTTTTCATAGCTTGTAGGCCTTTCATTTTGTATCATTTGTGGTGTCCGTTTCTCGGAACACCCTCATCTTACCATAACCGTTTGTCGAATCCTGCCGCATTATAAGACCGAACGCCGTTTTATTTTAGGGACAGTTGTTTTCCGCTGTCGAAAAAACAGCAGGCACGCAAAAACCGCGTACCTGCTGTCTTTTTTTATGGCAACACCGCACAATTCCCGCCTTACGGCTTAAGCACCGCTCCGGCGGCTGCGGCACTTAGAATTATGCGGTATTTCCTTATCATTTTACGGGCTGCCCCTATGCGCCCAGCACTGCGTCCAGCGCCGTCAGCTTATCCGGCACACCGCCCAGCTCCATACCGGGGAAATCCGTCTCCACGCCCGCGGACGCCAGCTCATCGGCACAGGCCGCGGGGTCGGCACAAATCGCCTGTGCTTCGGCCAGGATGCCCGGCCAGTTCAGCGCCAGCCGCTCCTGCGCGTCACCGCTCAGCCCAGCCCGCCAGGTATCCGCTGTACCCTCCTCAAACTCCGACGCGCTCAGGTACTCCACCAGCACCGCCGCGGCCCGGGCCGTTTTCAGGCTGCAGCCTGCCGTGTCCGCGCCGAAATCCACCAGCCCATCCAGCACGGCAAGCTGCTCGGCCCGGCTGCCTGCGTGCCCGGTGCCCGCTTCGGACGATACCGCCTGCACCGCGGACGCCGCCTCCGGCACCGCCGGGGCCGCGCACCCGGCCAGCAGGGCGGCCCCCGCCAAGAGGATCGCTAACCTACGCATACCAACGCCCCCAATCCTACCTTAGGCAATACCGCACAATTCCCGCCTTACGGCTTAAGCACCGCTCCGGCGGCTGCGGCGCGGCATCTGCGTTGCCAAAATGCTCGATAATACACAAAGTATTATCTGCGCTTTTGGCTTAGCAGCTGCCGTGCCTCGCTCGCCGTATCGGCACTTAGAATTATGCGGTATTGCCCTTATACTATTCACAGCAGGTGTGGCGTGTTTCCTGCTTGCAGCAGTCGCCGCAGCTCTGGCGGCGGATATATTTTTGAATGTCGTCAAAAATCGGCATCAGCGCCTCACCGTTTTCGGTCAGGCGGTACTCGACCCGGGGCGGGACCTCGTTGTAGTCGATGCGCTGCACCAGCCCGTCCGCGGCCAGTTCCTTCAACTGGTTCGACAGCATCTTGTGGGTCACGCCGTCCAGCAGCTTGCGCAGCTCACCGTAGCGCAGCGTACCGTGTGCGCCCACCATAAATAAAATGCGCATCTTCCACTTGCCGCTGATCTGGTCCATGACCTGCTCCATCCTGTCACAGCCCACATCCGCATAGCGGCAGTTACAGTGTTCGTTCGGGTGCATTGCTCACACTCTCCTTTTGGGTAGCGGTTTCTAAAAAGTGCGTACTTGTCAAAAGTGCCTATTTGAATATACTAAGTATAGGGTATTTTCCCCGCGTTTGCAACTTGTTTCTTGGGAATGTTTGCGGTAATATAGTTGTGTATGTTTATAAGGTAGGGCAGCCTGACCTCAGGCCGCCGCGGCGGGGTGGGGTCACCCCGCCCTACAATATTCACCGCCAAATGTGCGGAAAATCACCCAAGAGGAGAAAACAACTTATGTACGATGATTTAGTAGAGTTTCTGCAGGAGTCCGTCACCCCGTTCCACGCTGCTGCCACCGCCGAAAGCTGGCTGTGCGCCGCCGGCTTCACCCGGCTGGAGGAGGCCGACTACTGGAACCTTGAGCCGGGCAAGGGCTACTACACGACCCGCAACGGCTCGTCCGTTGTGGCGTGGCGCGTGCCGCAGCACGCCATCGGCGGCTGGCGCATCGTGGCCAGCCACAGCGACTCCCCGTCGTGGAAAATCAAGGCCGACACCGTTGAAAACGACGGCTGCCGCCGCCTGAGCGTCGAGGGCTACGGCGGGATGATCATGTCCACCTGGCTGGACCGCCCGCTGACCGTCGGCGGGCGCGCCCTCGTCAAGACCGAGGACGGCATCGAGAGCCGCCTTGTGTACCTTGACCGCGACCTGCTCGTCATCCCGTCGCTGGCCATCCACTTTCAGCGGGACATCAACAAGGGCCACACCTTCAACCCGCAGGTCGATATGCAGCCGCTGTGGGGCCCCGCGGGCAGCCGCACCCTGACCGACCTCGTCGCCGAGTCCCTCGGCGTGGAGGCCGCCGACATTCTGGACAGCGATCTGCAGCTCGTCACCCGCCAGGTCCCGACCCAGATTGGCCCTGACGGTGAATTTTTCATGGCCCCGCGCATTGACGATCTGGAATGCGCCGCCACGACGCTGCTGGGCTTTCTGGATGCGTCCGGGGAGACCGACAGCGCCTGCGCCCCGGTCTGGGCGATGTTCGACAACGAGGAGGTCGGTTCCTCGAGCCGGATGGGTGCCGCGAGCAGCTACCTGCGCGACGTGCTGGACCGCATCCTTGAGGCCGTGCCCCACAGCGCACAGGCCAGCCACCGCGCCATGGCCAACAGCTTTATGCTGAGCGCCGACAACGCCCACGCGACCCACCCGAACTTCCCGCAGAAGTCCGACCCCTGCGCGCCCGTGCGGCTGGGCGGCGGCGTGGTGCTCAAGTACAACGCCAGCCAGAAGTACACGACGAACGCCGTCAGCGGCGCGATCTTCCGCGCCATCTGCCGGAAGGCCGGCGTGCCGGTGCAGGTGTTCACGAACCGCGCCGACGAGGCCGGCGGCAGCACGCTGGGCAATTTGCAGAGCCACACGCTGCCCATCCCGATGGCAGACATCGGCTGCGCCCAGTTCGCGATGCACAGTGCCGTCGAGACGGCCAGCGTCGCCGACGCCGAGGCCATGACAAAGGCCGTGGCCGCCTTCTACCGTGTCCATCTGCGTGCCCTTGGCGATGGCACCTACACGCTGGAATGAGCACGGGACGCTACGCGCCCAGCCCCAGCGGGCGGATGCACCTGGGCAACCTGATGTGCTGCCTGCTGGCCTGGCTGAGCGCCAAAAGCAAGGGCGGGCAGGTGCTGCTGCGCATTGAGGATCTGGACACCCAGCGCTGCCCCCGCAGCTATGCAGACGCCATTGTGGACGATTTGGCGTGGCTCGGCCTTGCCGCCGACGGCCCGACGCCGCCGGTCTACCAGAGTGACCGCAGCGAAATTTATCAGCGGTACTTCGACGAATTATCCCGCCGTGGGCTGGTCTATCCCTGCTTTTGCAGCCGCAGTCAGCTGCACGCGGCCAGTGCGCCCCACCGCAGCGACGGGCAGGTCATCTACGCCGGGACCTGCCGCGGCCTGACGCCCGCTGAAATTGCCGAGCGCTCCAAGACCCGCGCCCCCGCCTGGCGCGTGCAGGTGCCCGACGAGGTCATCGCCTTTGAGGACGGCCACATGGGGCACTATGAAGAAAACCTCGCCCGCGACTGCGGGGATTTTTTCCTGCGGCGGGCCGACGGTGTGTTTGCCTACCAGCTGGCCGTCGTTGTGGACGACGCGCTGATGGGCGTCGATGAGGTCGTGCGCGGCAGCGACCTCTTGTCCAGCACACCGCGCCAGCTCTGGCTTTACCGGGAGCTGGGCCTGACCCCGCCGAAATTTTACCATCTGCCGCTGCTTTTGGCCTCCGATGGCCGCCGCCTCTCAAAGCGCGACGGCGACCAGAGTCTCGAGAACCTGCGTGCGAAATGCACCCCCGAGGAGATCATCGGCAAGCTGGCCTTTGCCTGCGGCCTGCAAGCCTCCCCCGCCCCTACAACGCCCCAGGCCCTGGCCCGCACCTTCGATTGGTCCCAGGTCCCGAAAAGCGACATCGTTCTGCCGGAAAATCTGTTTTAATAAGATAAAAGGCTTCCCCCTCGGGGGAAGCTGTCACCGAAGGTGACTGATGAGGGCAGACCCCGCCAACACCACCCGCTCACGGGCAATATCCGTCAGCTCTCCCCTCATCCGGCGCTCCGCGCCACCTTCTCCCTCGGGGGAAGGCTTTCTCTGCACTACCAAAAAAGGAGTATCCCCATGCAACGCTACGAAATTACCGGCATGAGCTGCGCGGCCTGCGCAAGCCATGTGGAAAAAGCCGTTGCGGCGGTGCCGGGTGTGGCATCCGTCGCCGTAAGCCTGCTGACCAACTCGATGCAGGTAGACTACGTCCCCGACGCCGACCCCGATGCCACGGCACGGCGCATCCTCCGCGCCGTGGACGCCGCCGGGTACGGCGCGTCCCTCGCCTCCGCCGAGAGCGAAAGCGCCGAGCTCGAGGACACCGAGACTCCCAAGCTCAAAAAGCGCCTGATTGCCAGCCTCTGCTTCCTTGTGCCGCTTATGTACGTCTCGATGGGCCACATGATCGGCCTGCCGCTGGGCAGTGTGTTCCACGGCGGCGGCTGGCACGCCATCCTGTACGCGGGCACGCAGCTGGTGCTGACCCTGCCCGTCTGCTGGATCAACCGCGCGTTTTTCATCTCGGGCTGGAAGGGCATCAAGACCCGTGCGCCCGGCATGGATACCCTCGTCGCCCTCGGCGCCGGCGCGTCGCTGGCCTACGGCGTCTTCGCCATCGTCATGATCTGCATCGGCCTGTCCACCGGCAACGACGACCTGGTCATGCAGTACCGCCACGACCTTTATTTTGAGTCGGCGGCCATGATTTTAACACTCATCACCGTCGGCAAAACGCTGGAAGCCTACAGCAAGGGTAAGACCACCGACGCACTGAAAAGCCTGATGAAGCTGGCCCCCCAGACCGCCTGCGTCCTGCGCGGCGGCGAGCAGGTCACAATCCCGGTCAGTGAGGTCAACGTCGGCGACCTCTTTTTAGTCCGCCCCGGTGAGAGCATCCCCGTGGACGGCACCGTCACCGAGGGCATCTCCACGGTCAACGAGGCCGCCCTGACCGGCGAGAGCATGCCTGTGGACAAGTTCCCCGGCTCCCCTGTCAGTGCCGCGACCATCAACCAGAACGGCGCGCTGACCTGCCGTGCCGAGCGCGTCGGCCAGGACACGACGCTGTCCCAGGTCATCCGCCTGGTGCGCGACGCCGCCGCGACGAAGGCCCCGCTGGCCAAGACCGCGGACAGGGTTTCCGGCATCTTCGTGCCCACCGTCATCTGCATCGCCGCGGCCACGTTTGTCATCTGGCTGCTGCTGGGCCAGACCTTTACATTTGCGCTGGCCCGCGGCATCAGCGTGCTGGTCATCAGCTGCCCCTGCGCCCTGGGCCTGGCGACGCCCGTCGCCATCATGGTCGGCAGCGGCGTGGGTGCCAAAAACGGCATCCTGTTCAAGACCGCCGCCAGCCTCGAGACCACCGGCTACACCGACGCCGTGCTGCTGGATAAGACCGGCACCGTCACCACCGGTGAGCCCAACGTTGTAAAAATCTTCGGCACCCGCAACGTGCCCGAGAAATTCCTGCTCAGCATGGCCGCCGGTCTGGAGCTGCGCAGTGAGCACCCGCTGGCCCGCGCCATCCTGCAGCGCGCCGAGAAGGACCATCTGTCCTACGCCACTGTGACCGACTTTGAGGCCGTACCCGGCAAGGGTCTGCGCGGCAAGGTCGCGGGCAAGGTCATTGCGGGCGGCAATGCCGATTTCATCCGCGAGACCTGCGCCCTGCCCGACGACCTGCAGCAGGCGGGCGACGAGATGAGCGCCGACGGCATCACGCCGCTCTACTTCTCGCTGGCCGGTAAGGCCGCAGGCGTCATCGGCGTGTCCGACGTCGTGAAGGAGTCCTCCGCCGCCGCCATCGCCCAGATGCAAACGCTCGGCCTGCAGGTCGTGATGCTGACCGGCGACAACGCCGCCACGGCCCGCCACATCGGCGCGGCGGTCGGCCTCGACGCCGACCATGTCATTGCGGGCGTCCTGCCCGCGGGCAAGGAAGCCGAGGTCCGCGCACTGCAAAAACAGGGCCGCGTCGCCATGGTCGGTGACGGCATCAACGACGCCCCCGCCCTGACCCGCGCCGAGACCGGCATTGCCATCGGTGCCGGTGCGGACGTCGCGCTGGACGCCGCCGACGTTGTGCTGGTGCGCAGCGACCTGGCCGATGTGCCCGCCGCGGTGCGCCTGTCCCGCGCGGTGGTGCGCAACATCCATCAGAACCTGTTCTGGGCGTTCTTCTACAACGCCATCTGCATCCCGCTGGCGGCGGGCGTGTTCACGGGCTTCGGCATCACGCTGAACCCGATGATCGCCTCCGCGGCCATGAGCCTGTCCAGCGTCTGCGTCGTCACAAATGCCCTGCGGCTGAACACCTTTGACCCGCGCAGCGCCGCCCACGATGCCCCGCCGAAGCGCAAAGCCCCGGTCCGCGCGTCTGCGCCCGAAATCCCCTGCCCCACCGGCAGCTGCCCCGTGCAGCCTGCCCCGGAAAATAAAACCACCCAAACGGAGGGAACTGCCATGAAAAAGACGATTCACATTGAAGGCATGATGTGCGGCCACTGCGAGGCCACCGTGAAGAAGGCATTGGAGGCCCTGGACGGCGTGCAGAGCGCCGAGGTCAGCCACGAGAAGGGCACTGCCGTTGTGTCCCTGACCCACGATGTGGCCAACGCCGACCTCAAGACCGCTGTCGAGGCCAGGGATTACACCGTCACTGGCATCGACGCATGAGCGCCATCCGCCGCCGCTGGCGCTTCACCGGCACAGTGCAGGGCGTAGGCTTCCGCTATTATGCCCGCGCCGCGGCCCTGCATCTGGGCCTGACCGGCTGGGTCGCCAACAACTGGGACGGCAGCGTCACGCTGGAGGCCCAGGGCGAGCGTGCCGCCCTCAACGCCCTTGTCCCCCTCATTGAGCGCAGCAACCGCTGGGCCCGCATCGAGAACGTTGAAGTCACCACCCTGCCCGTAAAGGAACACGAATACGGGTTTGGGGAGCGGAGCGGAGAGTAATTTTCAGAGAGGAGATAGGAGTTAGGAGAAAGGAGAGAACCCTGCTGTGGGAAAATCTCCTATCTTCTCACTCCTATCTCCTCTCTTTTTGGCTTGCACTTGTCTGTTATTGCAGGTATAATACTATTATATCAACATCAAAAGGGGTTTTCACATTGCCCGGTACTTTATATCTTGTCGCCACGCCTATCGGCAATCTGGATGACATGCCGCCGCGTGTGGCGGCTACCTTCGGCCTGGCGGACTTCGTCGCGGCTGAGGACACCCGCGTCACGCTGCGGCTGCTCAACCATCTGGGCCTCAAAAAGCCGATGGTCAGCTACTATGAGCACGCGCTCCACCACGGCGAGGCCATCCTGAACCGCATCGAGGCCGGGGAGAATTGCGCCCTGTGCAGCGATGCCGGTATGCCCTGCATCAGCGACCCCGGCGAGCAGATCGTCCGCGAGGCCCACGAGCGCGGCATCAGGGTCGTGCCCATCCCGGCGGCATCGGCCTGCGTCACAGCGCTGGCGGCCAGCGGCCAACCCACGGCTCGCTTTGTGTTCGAGGGCTTTCTGCCCGTCCCCAAGCGGGATCGCCGCGAACGGCTGGCCTTTTTGCAGAACGAGACCCGCACGATGATCTTCTACGAGGCCCCGCACAAGCTGCGCGGCACGCTGGACGACCTAGCCGCTGCCTTCGGTGCGGACCGCTCGGTCTCGCTCTGCCGTGAGCTGACCAAACTGCACGAGGAAATCAAAAAGACGACTCTCGGCGAGGCCGTGGCCTTTTATAAGGATAACGACCCCCGCGGCGAGTATGTGCTGGTTCTGGCCGGTACCGACCCTGCCACCGTCGAGCAGGCCGCCGCGCCGACCCTGGAAGAAGCCGTCGCCGCCGCCCGCGCCCTGCAAGCGGGCGGTCTGCCCCCCGCCGCCGCCGCCAAACAGGCCGCCGCCGGGACACCGTTTAGTAAGGGTGAAATATATAAAGAGCTTATAAAATAAAAAGCCTTCCCCCTTGGGGCTGCGCCCGCAGGCGCGTGTCGGAGCGCAACCGCCGTAGGCGGCCCTTAGCGCGGAGACTGAAGGCGGCCGAGGCCTCGCCCGAGGCCGGATGAGGGGCAGCCCTGCGTCATCGCCCATTCACGGCCATACCTCCGCAAGTTCTCCCCTCATCAGCCGCCTGCGGCGGCAGCTTCTCCCCCAGGGGAGAAGCCTTTTTCAACAGGAGTCTATTTCTATGTGTAAAATTCTAGTCATTTCCGACGTTCATGGCCGCCTGCGCGACCTGCGGTGGGTGCTGCAAAACGAGACCGCCGACGCCATGTTCTACCTCGGTGACGGTCTGTACGACCTGAACGCCGCGCTGGAGCTGCGCAGGGAGCCGGTGCCCTATCCCATCTACCGCGTGGCCGGCAACTGCGACGTCAACTACAGCGAGCCGTCCGAGGGGCTCGCCCCCTTCGGCGGGGTGCTTTTCTTCTACACCCACGGGCATCACTACGGCGTCAAGATGGGCAGTGAACGCCTGGCCGAGTGTGCCGGTGAGCGCGGCGCAGATGTGGCGCTGTTCGGCCACACCCACCGGCGCGAGCTGGTGCGCGGCGTCGGCACGGCGGCCACGGTGTTCAACCCCGGCAGTCTGCGCGACGGCGGCAGCTACGGCGTCATTACGATTGAAAACGGCAAATGCAGCTTTACCTGGAAGAGGGTGCCTGAATTTTGAACGAGAGCGTTATTTACCTGCCCGAGGTAGACAGCACCAACCTTTGGGCCAAGCATAATCTGGACAAGTTCGGTCCCATCGGCGCGGTCTACACCACCCACCAGACCGCCGGGCGGGGCCGCCTTGGCCGCAGCTGGCTTGATGCGCCCCACAAGGGCCTGTACTACACCGCCGTCATCAGGACCGATCTGGTCCAGCCCGCCACGCTGCCGCTGTTTGCCAGTCTGGCCGTCTGCGACGCCCTGCGCGAGCGCTACCGCATCGACTGCCAGATCAAGTGGCCGAACGACCTTTTGCTGAACGGCAAAAAAATCGTCGGCATCCTGTGCGAGGTCGGCCCCGACGGCCACAGCATTGTGGTGGGCATCGGCATCAATCTGGCCCAGCCGCAGGAATATTTCGACGCCGCGGGTCTGCCCCACGGCACCAGCCTGGCTCTGCAGGGCGTGCCCGTAGACATGGACACCGACCCGGAGTGGCTGGCTCAATACATGACCGACTTCGGCTTTGACCGCGCGCTCTACACCTACGAGGCCGAGGGCTTCGCCCCCTATCGCGAACGCTACAAGGCGCTCTGCGTCAATCTGGGCCGCCGCGTCACCTACGACGGCGGTGCCGGAACCGCCGTTGACGTGGACGACGAGGGCCGTCTCATCGTCCGCGACGAGACCGGCGACACCCGCGTCTTTACCGGCGAGGTCAGCGTAAAGGGGATTTACGGGGCGGTGTAATCATTGCCGCCCCGTAGCTTTCTAGCCGGCATCCGCCCACTGTGCACCTCCGGGCCGCACATGTGCAGCCCCTACTGCTCTATAAAAAACACAGAGCGTCCCTCCCATCCCGGGAAGAACGCTCTGTTTTTTTAATTCATCTTCAGATATTTCCGTACCGGCAGCGACACGGCACCGGCAACGACGCAGCAGATGACCCACTCAAAAATAGCCTGCACGCCGACCAGCAGCACAATGAACATAAACGCATTCTGTGCGCCCAGCGTGTTGGCCAGGTTCTGCACATAGTCACAGTTATAGAAGATCAGTACCAGAAAGCCCATGAAGAACACGGTGTTCAGCACCGGCGCGGACAAGCCACCCAGGAAGCAGGCCAGCTTCTCATTCTTGGGCATAGCCCTGCGCAGCGCGTTGAAGATCAGCGCGGTGCACAGTCCCATCAGCACACGGGCCACAAAGCAGACCACAAAGGTGCCCGCAGGGCTGACCTGGAACAGGGCTGCGCCCATGGCGGACTTGCCCTCAACAGCCTGAATAAAGCTGGTTGCGCCAAAGACACCGCCCAGAATAGCACCTGCCATAGGGTTCATCGTCATAGCGCCGATGGCCACGGGCACGGTGAGCAGCGACGCCGACAGCGGGCCGATCTGCAGATAGCCCAGCGGCGTGTAGTTCAACACAAGCAGAATGGCCACCAGCAGCGCAAGCTGGGTGAGCCAACGGACGTTGGTACGGTTTTTCATATTCAATTTTCCTCCTGCTGCCGTCTCCTACAAATCGGGAGTACAGCGCAAATGTACGGTCCTATCGGACCGCCGAAACCAAGTATACAGCAAACAGCAGGAAAACGCAAGCAAAAAATCGGCTGCCAAAAGGCTTCTCCCCACGGGGGAAGGCGTATAAATTACAGCTTCCCCTCGATCAGCAAGTCTCTGACTTCCAGCAGATCCTCACATTTCCTGTCATACAGCTGCGCGATCTCCTCCGTCGGCTGCATCAGATCCGGCACCATCACGGTCACACAGCCCGCGGCGCGGCCCGCGCGCACGCCGTTAAAGCTGTCCTCCAGCACCAGGCAGTCATGCGGGTCAAGGTGCAGCTTTTTCGCCGCGACCAAAAAGGTATCGGGTGCGGGCTTGCTGTGGGCGACCTCCGTACCGGAGACAACATCGTGGAAATACCGCGCCGTGCCGGTGGTCTGCAAATTCATCTCGATCATATTCCGCGGGCTCGAGCTTGCCACAATGCGCGGCAGGCCCATGTCCTCCAACGCGCCCAGCAGCTCCTTCAGACCCTTTTTGCAGGGTACGCCCCGGGCAAAGCGCTCGTCCGCCAGCTGCCAGATCTTGTCCAGCACCTTCTGCGGGTCGCCGGGGATGTACTCGGCCACATGGCGGCGCAGGTTGTCCCCCGCCAGGCCGCGTCCCCCGGCCCTAAACTTCTCCATATCCGCGGGCAGCGGCAGACCCAGCGCGGCGCACGCGGGTTCCCACAGGGTATCCCACAGGCGCTCGGTGTCAAACATCAGCCCGTCCATATCAAAAATAACGCCTTTTACCATCGGTGTCATCCTTTCGCGAAACATAATTTTCTCTATTGTACCGCAGTTTCGGACATGATGCAAGAAAAAAGGCTTCCCCTCGGGGCTGCGCCCGCAGGCGCGTGTCGGAGCGCAACCGCCGAAGGCGGCTCTTAGCGCGTAGACTGAAGCTGTCGCCGCAGGCGACTGATGAGGGCAAAGTGTGCCACTACAACCCATTCAAGGGCAATTTCCGCAAACTTGCCCCTCATCCGGCCCTACGGGCCACCTTCCCCCTCGGGGGAAGGCGTTTCACTTTTCCAAATACGCACACACCGCGTCCAGCGCCTCGCGGCCCTCGCGGTGGCCGCGGTTGTACAGGTCCAGCAGCTTGTTCTCGTCGCCCTCAAACCGGCCTATCGTGATCGGCTCCTGCGGGCGCACGCAGCAGATGCGCCCGTCCGCCTCCAGCTCATCCAGCTGATCCATAAGGGTGTTGTAGCGCAGCTCCTGGGTCAGCATATCGGCCAGAAACAGCGGTTTATCGCCGTAAAAGTCGTCGTACAGGTCCACCATCCGCTGGCCGGGCATTGCCTTGCGGAAGCCCTTCTGCCGCGTCGTGATGACAACGATCTTTTCAAAGCCCTCGCTCAGCGCCCAGTTCAGCGCGATTGGGCAGGAGCATCCGCCGTCGAGGTACGGCTGACCATCCAGCACGACAGGCACGGATGCCAGCGGCAGGCTGGCCGACGCGCGCACGGCCTCGTCGAACGGAAAATCCGTCTTTCCCTTCTCAAAGTAGGCGGGCTTGCCGGTCTCGACGTTCGTCGCCACCGCAATGACCCGCATACCGCCGTGGGCGAAGGTCTCCTCGTCGAAGGGCACTTCCTTTTTGACGTCGTTCAGCATAAATTTCAGGCCAAACAGGCTGCCGCCGCGCAGTGCCGCCTTGGGGCCGAAATACCGGCTGTCGTGGCGGTAGCGCAGGTTGATGCTGGCGGACCGCCCCGGCTGGTGGGACGCATAGTTCAGTGCGTTCAGTGACCCGGCAGAGACTCCGGCCACCGCCGGGAAATAGACGTCGTTCTCCATAAAGGTATCCAACACGCCCGCCGTGAACAGCCCGCGCAGCGAGCCGCCCTCCAACAGCAGGATCGAATTGTCCGGTATCGTGATTTTGCTCATAAACAGCACCCCCTATTTGGCTATTTTACCGTATAAAATCCGCAGGTGCAAGCAAAAAAGCGCCGCAGTTTTACACATCGGGCAAATTGTGCTAAAATAGAGAAAACGCTCCGAGAGGATGATTGCTATGGTATCCCTTCGCGGTCTCACACTGACCGCCGCCCGGCCGCGCATCATTGTGCCGCTGTTTGCCCGCGACCCGGCAGCGCTCTGCCCTTTGGCGAAAGCCGCCGGCGCCGACCCCGCCGCCGAGCTGGTCGAGCTGCGTCTGGACCCGCTGCCCGCGGATGAATTTCTGAACGCGCTGGCGCTTGTGCGCGGCATCGTGGACAAGCCGCTGGTCGTCACGATCCGCACCCGGGCCGAGGGCGGTGAGCTTGCCCTGACGCCCGATGCCTACGCCGCGCACTGCCGTGCCCTGCTGGCACACGGCGGCGTGGACGTGCTGGACATTGAGTGGCGGGCCTGCGGCGCGTTCCGCGCCGAGCTGCGCGACGCCGCCCACGCCGCCGGGGCCGCAGCGCTTTTCAGCGAGCATCACTTTGACGCCACGCCCGCCACGGATGCCATGGCGGATACCCTGACCGGCATGGCCGACGCCGGAGCCGACATTGCCAAGCTGGCCGTCATGCCCCGCTGTGCCGCCGACGCCGCCCGCCTGCTGGAGGCCACGGCCCGCGCCGCCGACGCCCGCCCGGACACACCGCTCATCACAATGAGCATGGGCCCGCTGGGTGCCGTCACCCGCTTCTGCGGCGGCGCCTTCGGCAGCTGCGCGACCTTCGGTGTGACCTCCGGCACCTCCGCCAGCGCCCCCGGCCAGCCGCCCGCGGATCTGCTGAAGGCCAAGCTGATAACCGCGCCCCTGTAACGCGCCTGTAATGCGCCTCTGTAGGGGCCGGACATGTCCGGCCCGCGGCCTTCCCGCAAGCGCCCGTCCGCCGTACACCGCCGGGCCGGGCATGCCCGGCCCCTACGGCACTGCTACAATAAAAAACGCCTGTTTGCCATTGCTTTGTAGGGAGCGGTCTTGACCGCTCCGAAGGCCGTCCCGGGAAATCGCATTTTCGGGATGCGGCACGGTGGGGTCAAGACCCCACCCTACGATGCAAAAGGCAAACAGGCGTTTTCCTGTTTTCAAAACAAAAAACGCGCGGCCCCCTTTGCCTGGGGGCCGCGCGGAATGTGCTAATGTAGCTTACTCAGCCTGGATAGCACCGGTGGGGCAAACGCCCTCGCAAGCGCCGCAGTCAACGCAGGAAGCTGCATCGACAACAGCCTTGTCCTCCATGGTGATTGCGCCAACGGGGCAGGTGTCAACACATGCACCGCAAGCAACGCACTCGCTGGAAACGGTATGAGCCATCGTGAACTCCTTATCTCCGTGCTGAATTTATAGTTTGTACCCTCCCGGCCCTGCACGGCTGCTCCCCGGGATGGCACACAGTCGGTTTGCTCTGCCTACTGCGTTATATTTAGTGTATCACATTACGACTGATTTGGCAAGTGCCATATCTTGAATTTTTTCAACGGTAAGTCGCAACTAACTACCGCTGTAGTCCGTTATTTGTCCTCTTTATCAGCGGGGAGCGGGGTGCGCTTGCCGCCGCGGACATAGACGCATTCGTCGCGCTTATAGATGCGCGGTGCCAGAATTTCCACGTTGGAGCGCACCTTCAGTGTGCCCGCCACCACGTTCACTTCAATGACCGTGCCCTCGCCGTCCGGCGTGCGGACGATGCTGCCCACCTGCGGCGTGATCGAGTTCAGGTATTCATAGCTCTTTTGTTCATAAGCCAAACAGCACATCAGGCGTCCGCACGACCCACTGATCTTGGCGGGGTTCAGGCTCAGCCCCTGCTCCTTCGCCATCTTGATGGACACGGGCTGGAAGTTTTTCAAAAACCGACTGCAGCAGAACGGCTGACCGCAAAGCCCCAGGCCGCCCAGCATCTTGCTCTCATCGCGCACGCCGATCTGGCGCAGCTCGATGCGGGTGTGGAACTGGGACGCCAGGTCCTTGACCAGCTCGCGGAAGTCCACGCGGTTGTCGGCCGTAAAGTAGAACACCAGCTTGCTGCGGTCCAGCGTGTACTCGGCATCGACCAGCTTCATTTTCAGGTTGTGGGCGGCAATGCGCTGCTCACAGATATGGTACGCCTGCTGCACATCGGCGCGGTTCTGGCGCATACGGCGCACGTCCACGGCGTCCGCCACGCGGATGACCGGCTTGACCTCGCGGGAGAAGCCCGGCACCTCATGCGCGGCGCGGACGACCTCGCCGCATTCGGTGCCGCGGGCCGTCGTGACGACGACAAAGTCGCCCTCCTTGATCTTGAACTCGCCCGGGTCAAAATAATACGCCCGGCCGTTCTCTTTAAATTTAACGGATACTACTTTCATTGGTTCGGTCCTTTTATATGGTCATTGTCATTTTAGCATTGTTGTAGGGGGCGTCACCCCCGACGCATGTAGGGCGGCTTCCCCCTCGGGGGAAGCTGTCAGCGGCCCTGACCGCTGACTGATGAGGGCGGAGTTTCCGCAGTCGCCCGTCAATGGGTTGCTGCCGGTAGGTTTCCCCTCATCCGGCCCTGCGGGCCACCTTCAGTCTCCGCGCTAAGAGCCGCCTACAGCGGTTGCGCTCCGACACGCGCCTGCGGGCGCAGCCCCTCGGGGGAAGGCTTTTTCACGCAATTTCCCCCGCCAGCACGGCCACGTTTAACCGCAGATTTCCGTTTCCGGTCAGGCTTTTCCTTGCCCGGGCGTCGGCGTTCAAAATCTTCGCCGCGCCCGCCGGGGTCAGCCCGCCGCACTGCTCCTGCCCATAGGCGGGGCGGCGCAGCACGGCGCTGCACAGCTGGTCCAGCGTCCACAGCAGGGCCGCAAAGCCGTCCTTGTCGCGCTCGTACTTCGTCAGCAGCGCCAGCGCGCGGTAGGTGTCACCCTGCGCCGCGTAGCCGCACAGCGTTTTGGCCATGCCCAGCGCGGCTTTGGCCGTCGGGTCGTTCCAGCTTTTCAGCGCGGTGCCGATGTGCCCCTCATACAAAAACGCCAGCTCCTCCGCCGCCTTGGCGGGCAGACGCTCGGCCTTTAAGCGGGCGGCACAGTCTGCCGCGGGCACCGGCGCAATCGTGTAGGCCGCGCACCGGCTGCGGATCGTCGGCAGCACGGTGGCCGCGCTCGTCGCCGTCAGCAGGAACAGCACCCCCTCGGGCGGCTCCTCGATGATCTTCAGCATCGCGTTGGCGGATGACCCGTTCAGATTCTGCGCGCCGTAGATGAACAGCACGCGGCCCGCCGCGTCGGTGGACAGCGCCGAGCGTTGGATCGCCTCCCGCGCCTCGCGCACCTTTTTAACGGGGATCTGCCCGCTTGCACCCTCGCCCTGCAGAACCAGGCATTCGGTGTCCTCTTTTTTCAGCACGGCCTCGGCGTGGGGGCCGCCGGCAGGGTACAGGTAATCGGCAGCAAGACAGCGCGCGGCAAAGCCCGCGCCGCAGCCCGGCTCCCCCACCAGCAAAACCGCATGGGGCAGCCGTCCGCCGCGCAAGGCCGTGCCAAGCTCGGCTTTCAGCGCGTCATTGCCTGCCAGGCGCTCCAGCATCACAGCTTCTCGAAGCGCTCGACGTTCGTGACCATGACGGTAGCGCCGCCGACCGTGACCTCCATCGGCATCGTGCTCTCAATGCCCAGGCCCAGCGTGGCCGTGCCGGGCACGATCTCGGTGCGCTGCTTGCAGCACTTGGAGATGATGCCGATGCAGTCATCGACGCGCTCGTCATCGGTGCAGATCAGCAGCGTCATGTTGCCCGCCATCAGGAAGCCGCCGGTAGTGGCCAGACGGGTGACGTAGAACTTGCTTTTCAGCAGCTCGTTGCAGACATTCTTGGAATCCTCTTTATTGACGATTGCAGTGATAAGCTTCATGGTTATCCAGCCTTTCTATTGATACATCGAATTTTTCAGCGGTTGCGGTTTTCCCAGTCGCGGCGGCGCTTCCAGTCCTTCACGGCGTCAACGCACCAGTCAAAGACCTCGCGGCCATAAAACGCCAGAAAACCCGCCAGCCCCAGCACGAGGCTGACCTTGATGGCGAAGCTGCCTGTCAAAAAGCTGAAGGCCCAAAACGCCAGCTCGATCCAGCCCAGGTATTTCATCTTGAACGGAATGATGCCAAACAGCAGCACCATCTGATCCGGCCACAGCCAGGTGTAGGCGAACAGCATGCTCTGGAAGATGGCGCTCGGCCCGGCGTAGCCTGTCAGAAAGCAGCTGACCCACGCACCCAGCATGCCCAGCGCCAGAAACAGCGTCGTGCGGAAATCGCCCCAGACGCGGGCCAGCGCGTTGCCCAGCCAGTAGTAGAACAGCAGGTTCAGCACGCCAAAGACGCCGCCCAGCCAGATGGGCACAAACAAAAACGTGATAAGGCGCCAAATCTGTCCGTGCAGCACATAGGTGCGGCTCAGCATCAGCAGACTGCCGAAATCGCGGTTGAAGAACAGCATGATGATGCCTGCCGCCAGCTGTCCGATCAGCAGCCCGTTGATGAGGTTCGGGATGCCGAGGTTGCCGTAGCGGCGTTCGAGTTTATCGATCCAGTTCATGGGAGAAGCCCTCCGTTGCATACAAATTTACAGAATATATTATAGCAATTCCGCGCGCAAAGTGCAACAATTCCCTGTCGAATCCCTTGCGGCAAACCGGAAAATGTGCTACGCTTTTATCTATAATAATGAATCGAGGCCAAACATGGGACGTACATCCACCAAAGAAAACAAAAACAGTTACCAGCTTGCCCGCGAGGAGCTGGGCCTGACCCGCGAAAAAGCCAGTGAGCTGCTGGAAACGATAGCCCCCGAGCGCATTGAAAAAATTGAGAACGAACGCACCGTGCCCCGCCCCGACGAGGTGCTGACGATGGCCGAAAAGTACAAGCGCCCATCGCTGTGCAACTGCTACTGCTCGCAGCAGTGCCCTATCGGCCAGCGGTACGTACCGTTTGTCACGCGGCGCGAGCTGCCGGCCATCATCCTTGAGATGCTGGCCTCGCTGAACGCAATGAACAGCAAGAAGGAGCGCCTGATCGAGATCGCCGCTGACGGCAAAATTTCCAACGACGAAATCGACGATTTCATCCATATCCGTCAGGAGCTTGAGCGCATCTCCCTCACCGTGGAGACCCTCCAGCTCTGGACCGAGCGTATGCTGGCCAACGGCCAGATCGACGCGGAGACGTATAAAAGGAAGCTGGAGGAATAACCTTCTATCTCTCCCCCACCAGCAAAAATTTCCCTCTATTTTTCTCTTTTTCTCCTGTTTCTGCAACAATTCCCGTGCTAAAATCGTATTACAGGTTGAGGGAACACGCCCTCGCCTGACCGCGTACCCGCACAAAGGAGTTATAGAGGATGTTTACGCTGTTTGTTCTTTTTGTTTTTGCCTGGCTGTTCGTCAAGTCTGTCGGTTTGGCCTTCCATGTGACTTGGGGCCTGGCGAAATTTGTCGCCACGCTGCTGTTCGTGATCGCCCTGCCGCTGCTGGTGGTTTTCGCCGTCGTCGGCGCGCTGCTGCCTCTGCTGCTGCCCCTGGCCCTCGTGGCTGCCGCCTTCTGCATTCTGAAAAAGGCATAAAGTACCCAACCGCCGTGCGGCCCGGAGCTGCACGGCGGTTTCTTGTCATTGAGGTGTCGGCGTGGTATACTTGTAGTCAGGGCGTTTTGCGCCTGCTATCATCCAACAAAGAGGTTTTCCCCATGAAGCTCGTCGTCTGTTTTCCCGGGATCGGCTACCACTGTGATAAGCCGCTGCTCTACTACAGCCGTAAGCTGGCGGCCTGCGCCGGGTACGACCACACCCTTTTGCTGCAATACACCTACCACAAGGACGGCCTGCGCGGCAGCCCCGCCGCCCTGCGCGAGGCATTTGACACCCTGTACGCCCAGGCCGAGGCCCAGCTGTCCGCCGTAGATTGGCCGCAATACGACGATGTACTGTTTCTTTCCAAGAGCATCGGCACCGCTGTCTCCGCCGCCTTCGCCCAGCGCCACGGCATCCCCTGCCGCCAGATTCTCTACACGCCGCTCTCCCTGACGTTTGCGTTTGCCCCGCAGAATGCCCTTGCCTTTTTAGGCACCGCCGACCCCTGGAGCGATGCTTCCTCCGTCGCCGCCGCAGCCCGCGCCAACGGCACGCCGCTCTGTCTTTATGAGAACGCCAATCATTCCCTGGAAACCGGCGACGTTTTGCACGACCTGGCGACCCTGCAGGACGTCATGCAGAAAACGCAAACGTTCATTGCAGATACACCCCACTGACATTTTCCCACTGACATTTTCCCACCCGCAAAGAATTGACATTTGCCCCGCAAGCTGTTATAATAAGCTGTACAAAATTTATGCTGTGGAGCATTACCCAAGAGGTCGTAAGAGGGAGCACTCGAAATCAAGCAGGCATTTTGGAAGTTGTTATTGATTTTCTAGCGTACCATCGTCAAAAACACACCATTTTCTACAATTAAATATTTGCTGTTCTCTCCTACTTTTCTCTCCTTTTTCCGGAGAAGATTTTGGGGGATTACTATAGGGAGCATTACCCAAGAGGTCGAAGGGGTCGCACTCGAAATGCGATAGGGCGTTTGTAGCGCCGCCAGAGTTCAAATCTCTGATGCTCCGCCAATCAACGGTACAATGTGCTTTTTTAAGCGCTTTGTGCCGTTTTTTTATGCAAAAAACGGTATTTTTGAGTTTGACAATTTCATAACAGGAGAGAAAACGCCTTGTTTTGGAGAGAAATCACACTTTTTTAAGTGTCATTTTCCGGATTTGAACCCATTCCAAGCCCGTTCAGCATCGCTTCTGCCGAAGAAACCTTGGAAGCGTAGTCCAAATGCGAATAAATATTCGCGGTGGTAGAGAAATCGCTGTGTCCCAACCACTCCTGAATCATCTTCATCGGGACACCGTTTGCCAAAAGCAAGCTGGCGCAAGAATGACGCAAATCGTGAAAGCGGATGCGCCGCAGATGATAATTTTGCAAGATAATCTGGAACGAATTGGAGAGATAATCCGGCTTGAGCAGGTTGCCCATTGCGTCTACGCAGATGTAGTCTGCGTATTTTTTGTTGTAGCACCTACCGCACAGCTTGCGGTTTTCTTTCTGTTCCTCCTGCAAGGCCAGTAGCCGTTCCCGGAAAACCGGTACAAGCGGCAAGGTGCGCTTGCTGGATTTGGTTTTTGTGTCATTGGATTCTACAAGAACTTCTTTTCCATCCAGCCGAACCGTTGTGACCGTGTGGCAGATTTCAAGGGTGTTCTGCTCAAAGTCCACGGCAGCCCATTTCAGCCCTACAACCTCGCTGCGACGCAGACCATAAAAGGCGGTCAACATAACTGCCACCTCAATTTTACTGCCGCGCACAGCGTTGAACAGCGCGTTCATTTCGTCCTTGCTGTAAAAGTTCCCGGTAAATTCGTTTTTCTTTGGGCGGTCTACCTTGTCGGCAGGGTTCACATCGATCAGGTCCGTTTTCACTGCGTATTTCAAGGCGCGGTGGATAACCGCATGATAGTGAATGACCGTATTGGGCTTCACACGCTCCAACTGTTCCTGATAAAATGCTTGGATATGAACCGCTTTCAGGTCGCCCAGCGTAACGCCGAGATTTCTAAAGTAAGGAATGATCCTGCTGTTCGACAGTTCTTTGTAGCTTGCGTAGGTTGTCAGCTTGACGGTTGACTTTGCGATTTCCAGCCATTGCACCAGATAATCTGCAAACAGCATGGCTTTGCTGGGCGGACCGTTGGGGTCAACGGGTGGCTCAAAGTCGTCTTGCAGCTCACGCATCATCGCCTCGGCGCGCCGCTTGTTGCCCTTGATGGGCAAGCCCGTGGATTGCCATTTGGTTTTGCGTTTGCCGTCATAAGTTTTGTAGGTCAGTACCACATAGTAGATACCATTTTTTTCTTGCAGATGCCCTGCGACCATAAAAAAATACCTCCTTCGGTTTGGGTCGCCCCCGATCTGCTGTTGACAAGAACAGCATACCGCATCGGCGCAAAACAATCAACACTGTCGATTCTCTGCTCGACAGTGTTGACCACAAATTTGAAGGTAGGTAAACAGGTGGGCTTTGGGGATACGATACGAGCGCCCGATTTTCATCGCCGGGATTTTGCCTTCGTGCAGCAGCTTGTACCCCGTTTTGGTGCTGATTCGCAGGGCATCGCACATCTGCTCGATGTTCATCACATCGGGGTACTTGCGCAGCATCACACGGTAGGCATCGCGCTGGTTAAATTCTTTGCTGCTTATACAAAACACCTCTTTTTTGAAAATTTGCGGATTTAATTTCACAAGCATGGCGGTCACTTGTTGAAAACTTGTGGCCGCCATAATCTGAAATCAAATTTTATACCCTATTCGACACTACTTCCCGGATATAAGGGCGAACCACCGACCCGGCTGCCGGAAACAGCTCCCACTTCCTGTACCACATTGTTGGCAGTACCGCCGACGCCTTGAGAGCATCGCCACGGTGTGTATCATGATTGCTGACCCTTCGCTTGAGGTATGTGTTCCACGCCACCTCTTCTGCCTTTTGCACTTGTGCAAGCTACACAAAACCACAACCTGTTTCTTTTGCAAAATGTAGAAAGCGGGCGGAGAGTGTTGACAAAACAGGGAAATTAGAGTATAAAGAAATCACAACAAAAACGTTTTTGGAGCACAGCGATATACACGGTACCGAAAACGGTTTTGGTTGAAAAGAGGATCAGGAGTGAGCAGGCATGGCAGTTTCGATCCGCGACATTGCACGGGAAGCCGGAGTCACGGTCGGTACCGTTTCCCGCGCACTCAACAACTACCCAGATGTCAGCCCTACAACACGGGCGCGCATCGTGGAGACCGCGCAGCGGCTGGGGTATCGCCCCAACCAGATGGCGCGCAACCTTTCCTCCAAGCACAATCACAATATCGCGCTGGTGCTTTCCGGCTTTCTGGAAGAAGAGCTTATCAACGATTTTGAAGCACTGCTGATGAAAGGCTGCTTCCACTACACAGTCAACAACGATGTGGAAATGTCCATTCAGGTTATCAACACCAAGATCCAGACCGAAAAAAGTTTTGAACAGCTCTGCTATGAGCACAACATCGCCGGCGCGATCCTGATGGGTTTGAGAACCAACGACCCTTACTGCGAACTGCTGGCGAAAAGCAAATACCCCTGCGTGACCATTGATATTGAGGTTCCCGGTCCGAATGTCAGCTGTGTGATGATGGACGACATCAAAGCGTTTGACGAGCTGACCCAATACCTCATCGACAAGGGACACCGCAAGATCGTGGTGGTACATGGCCGCAAGCTGGCTATGGTCAGTATGCAGCGCCTTGTGGGTGCGTACCAAGCTATGCAGCGCAATGGTTTGGAGCTGCCCCGCGACAACATCATCTACACCAACTTCGGACGGGAGGAAGCCCGCGACGGTGTGAAGGAATACTTCCGAACCCACAGCCCGGACAGCGCCACGGCGTTCCTCTGCATGAGCGATATGCTGGCCATTGGCACGATCGAGGGGCTGAAAGAACTGGGCTATAAAGTGCCAAAAGACTACTCGGTCGTGGGCTTCGATGGGTTGGAAGTCACCAACTACACCGACCCGGCTATTACCACCATTGACCAGAACATCCAGCAAAAAGGCTACGAGGCTACTCGCCTACTGTGCGATATGATCCGCGGAAAGCGCAAGGCACAGCGGCTGGTATTGCCCCACACCCTGACGGTGCGCGACAGCGTCCGCCCCCTATAAAACCGAAAGCAGCGGTTAAGGCCGCTTTTTTCAGACAGAGATACAAAAACGTTTTTGCAGCAACTTCTTAAGCCAAATTTCGCTGCAAATATTTTTAACCGCAAAACAAAAACGTTTTTGTAATAACTTTTGGAACATTTGGTGCAACCGCACCGTGTTAATAAAACCAAAAAACACAAAGGTAAAGGAGAAACACTATGAAAAAGAAGCAACTGTTCGCAGGCGCTCTGGCCGCTGCCATGATGACCGCCAGCCTGGCCGGCTGCGGTGGCGCTGCATCCTCTGCTGCAACTTCCACAACCGATGGCGATACTGCCGGTAGCACGGCATCCGCTGATACCAACAGCGGCGTGGTGGAAGTCACCATTCCCTCCTACAAAACCGGCGAGAACGCCGGTGCGGCCTTCTTTGTGCCGCAGGTCGAGCGTTTTAACGAGAAGTACGCCGGGAAGTACAAAATCAATCTGGAGAGCGTACCCCAGGATAGTATTTTCAATGACCGCTTAAAGCAGCTGGCACAGCAGAACAAGCTGCCGGTGCTGGTGGAGGGCGGTGACCCGGACTGGGTCAAGAACGTCGTTATCCCCAACGGCCTTGCCTACGACTTGACCGACTGGATCGACGCGACCCCCGCCGTCAAGGATGTCCTGATTGACGACAGTCGTGAATACTGCTCCAATGAGGATGGCAGAGTCATGACTATGCCTCTGGCAACGGTACGTCCCATCGGCTTCTTCTACAACTCTGCTATGTGGAGCACCGATGCTGACATCAGCGCTATGAGCATGGACGAATTTGTTTCCGCGCTGGGCGACCAGAAGATTGCCTTCTCCACCGCCGAGAACGGCTGGGTTTCCGCCTTGTTCCTGACTGCGCTGGTGGCCGAGGAAGACGGTGGCGTAGAATGGCTGAAGAGTGGCACCGAGACCAAGATCACCGACTTCAACCAGCCCTGCTTCATCAACGCTGTGGCCAAGCTGCAGAATCTGCTGCAGAACAACGCAGCCTCCAACTCGGTAGGCGCAGCCTACGCGGATGCCGCCAACGCTTTCATGAGCGAGCAGGCCGCCATCATTGCCAACGGTCCTTGGATGTCCTCTGACTTCGAGAGCTCCAACTCCGACAAGTGGTCCAACGGCTTTGACGGCGCGAAGGTCCGTGCCTCCCTGTTCCCGGGCGACGTCGGCATTGCCGACACCGCCACTTTCGGTGAGTGGTGGATCTCTGCTTCTGCCCCTGAGGATGAAATTGCCCTTGCAAAGGCTTTCCTTGAGTTCATTTACAGCCCCGCTGAGCTGGAAGCCTACATGCTGGCCGAGGGTGGCGACACACCGAAGCTGACCTACTCCGACGACTTCAAGGCAAAGCAGGGCGAGAGCCAGGTGCTTTCTGATCTGGCAGCCGACACCACTACTGATACCGTGTTTGTCCCCCGCATCCTCGATGTGATCCCTGCCTCCGTTGCCAACACCGAGTTTGGTAAGCTGCTGCCCAGCCTGGCCGACGGCACCTGCACCCCGGAGCAGTTCGCCCAGTGGATGAGTGACAAGGCCGCGGAAGCCAGCGCCGAGTAATCCGCGCAATCCGCGCAAGAACAATATGTAATTCAAGGCGTGTCGCCGTCCCGTTGCATACGGCGGCGGCACGCATTTTTTGAAAAGGAAGGAGCTGCAAAACCATGAAAACCGCCCCGAAAAAAGCAACGCGCATCAAGGCGGGCCGCATCCAGCGTGCAAACTACAAATGGATCTATCTGTTCCTGCTTCCCACCATCGTGATCTTTGCGATGTTCTATGTGATGCCCATTGCGCAGGTATTTGTGACGTCGTTCACGAAATGGGATGGCTTCAACGCACCAAAGTTCAACGGTCTGACAAACTATATCAATCTGTTTACCAACAGTTCGTTCCTCATTGCGTTGAAAAACCTGCTCTGGTGGTGCGTGATTGCCCTGACGCTGCACGTCGGCTTCGGCACATTGGTCGCTTTTGTACTGTACCAGCGCCCCCACGGCTGGAAGTTCACCCGTACAGTGTTCATGATCCCCAACGTCATCAGTGCGGCGGCCTGGGCGATGATCTACAAATTCATTTTCAACAATGATTTCGGCATCCTGAACTCGGTCATCCGCGTTTTTAACCCGAATTTCAACGTCCAGTGGTTCTACAAATCGCCTTGGGCGTTCTGGGCTGTTACGTTCACCTGGCTGTTCTATGCAGTCATCGTCACGTTGGTCGTGCTGGGTGATTTGATGAACATTCCGAAGGAACTGAATGAAGCCGCCCTCATCGACGGCGCTACCGGCTGGCAGCTGATCCGCTATATCCAGCTGCCGCTGTGCCGTGCATCCATCGGCACCAGCGTCATTGCCTCGCTGACATCCCGTATTGCCATGTATGAGCAGATTGCCCTGACGACGTCTGGCGGTCCGGGCGACGACACGATGAGCCTGCCCATCATTCTGGTCAAGGGCATCATGGACTACCGTTACGGTTACGCCAACGCGGTGGGCGTGGTCATGTTTATCATCGGTCTGATCGTGCTGGGCGTCGTAAACAAGCTGTTCCGCATGGACGAAGCTAATTACTGAGAAGGAGGCACACCATGAAAATCAAATACAAGCCTTGGGCAAAGGGTTTGATGTACCTTGTGGAGGCCGTCGTCATTATCCTCTCTGTGTTTCCCATTCTGTGGGTCATTATGTCGTCCTTCAAGACGAACGGCGAAATTTTAAGCTCACCGCTGGCGCTGCCCGCCCACTTCTCGCTGGATACCTTCATTGACATTTTCCAGAAGTACAGCTTCCCCACCTACTTTTTCAACTCGCTGCTGGCGGCGGGCGTCTCGACGCTGGTTTCGCTGCTGTTTTATGCCATGGGCGCGTATGTCATTGCCAAGTTTGAGTTTCCCGGTCGCAAGCTGCTGTTTGCGCTGTTCACCATCACGCTGCTTGTGCCCAGCCACAGCAAGACCCAGCCCATCTTCTCGCTCATCATGAAACTGAACCTTTATGACAGCATCTGGGGCGTCACCCTTGTTTACCTGTCTGCCGGTATGGCTATGTCCATCTTTGTGCTGAAAGCCGGCTTTATGGCGATTCCCAAAAGCCTGGACGAGGCTGCGACACTGGACGGCGCAAGCTTCTTCCGCACGTTCTGGACCATCAACCTGCCGCTGGCAAAAAGCGCACTGGCGACTGCCGGCATCCTGATGTTCCTCGGCAACTGGAACGAGTACTACTTTGCCTCGCTGCTGACCGTTTCGGACTCGCAGCGCACACTGCCCATCGCGCTGGCGTTCTTCACCAGCGAATTTTCCTACAACTACACCCAGCTGTTTGCCGCGCTTACCATTGTCATTCTGCCCGGTATCATCCTGTATGCGATTGCACAGGATCAGGTGCAGGCCAGCGTGGCTGCTTCCGGCGTCAAGGGCTGATGAAAAGGAAACCCGACTATGAAATATGATCTCGAACCCCGCGGCTGGATCGTGGCAGAGGAAACCTTTGACCCGTGCCGCACCGCCAAATGTGAATCCATCTTTGCCCAGGGCAACGGCTATATCAACATCCGCTGCGCGCTGGAGGAGGGTTACCTTGATACCTACCGCGGTGCTTTTATCACGGGCACATTCAATAAGGCTATGCCCGACGAAGTGACCGAGCTGCCCAACCTGCCTGACGTGACTGCTATGGAGTTTATCGTCAACGGTGAACGCTTCGCCATGGATCAGGGTACGCTGCAAAGCTACCTGCGCACACTGGATCTGCACACCGGCGAAGCAACGCGCACCGTGCAGTGGAAAAGCCCTGCCGGGGCAGCGCTGGAACTGACCTTCCGTCGCTTTGTTTCGCTGGATAATGAGCATATTGCCGCGTTCTCGGTGGAAGTCACACCGACGAATCAGGATATCGAGCTGGTCGTCAATAGCGGTATCTCGACCCGCAACAGCAATACCGGCTCTCAGCACTGTGTGGAGGGCGAAATGCGGATGCTGCCCGGTGGCATCCTGCGCCTGATGACCCATACGAACGAGAGCAATGTGCCGGTCGGTGTACACTGCCTGCACAAATTCAGCGCAGAACCCTCCGAGTCGCTGCCGGTCATTGAGCGCCGCCGCTTTGTGGGGCGCTACACGTTCCGGCTGGCAAAGGGTCAGACGCTGCGCATCGAAAAGCTGACCTGCTACCACACAGGCCGTGACCTGCCGTTTACAGTCTACGGTCAGCAGCGCGGCACAACGAACCCGGACATCGTTGCCGCTGCCGGTGATGCGCTGGCGGCAAAGTTTGCGGATACCGGTTATGACGCTCTGCTTGCAGCCTCCGCCAAAAAGTGGGCAGCTTACTGGGCAGAGCAGGATGTGCAGATCGAAAGCGATGACAGCTTTGACCAGCTGGGTATGCGGTTTGCGCTGTATCACCTGAACATTATGATCAAGCGCGATGATGACCGCGTTGGTATCGGTGCCAAGGGCATGACAGGCGAGGGCTACAAAGGTCATTCTTTCTGGGATACCGAGATGTTCCTGATGCCTTACTACCTGTTGACTGACCCCGCCGCCGCCAAGACCCTGCTGGGCTACCGCTGGCGCAGCCTGCCCGGCGCGTTCAAAAAGGCCAGCGAGAATGGCTATCAGGGTGCTATGTTCCCCTGGGAGAGTGCGTGGCTGGACGACGGCGAAGTAACGCCGCTTTACGGCGGTGCGGATATCGTCACCGGTAAGAGCACCCCGATTTTGACAGGTATGATCGAGCAGCATATCTCTGCGGATATTGCCTGGGGTGTCTGGCTGTACTACCAAGCCACCGGCGATGATGATTTCATGAACCGCCGCGGCTGTGAGCTTTTGATTGAAATTGCCCGTTTCTGGGCAAGTCGCGTAGAGTGGCAGGATGATACGCAGCGTTATGAAATCAAAAACGTCATCGGTCCGGATGAGTACAAAGAACACGTCGATAACAACGCCTTTACAAACTATCTGACCGTCTTTGCCATGGAACAGGCTGAACGCTGCATCAAAGATATGCCCACCCGGTGGCCGGACGCCTACGCCAAGCTGGGCGACAGCTATGACCTGAATGCTCTGGCGGCTGAATTGCAGGACAAAAAGGCAAAAGTCTACCTGCCGCAGCCCAACGCCGACGGCATCGTGCCGCAGAACGCCCAATATCCGGGGCTGGATGCGATCGATCTGAGCAAATACAAAAACCAGCAGGGCGTGTCCTCGATTTACGAGGATTACAGTCCCGCCCAGATGAACCAACTTATGGTCTCGAAGCAGGCTGACTTGGTCATGCTCATGCGCATTATGCCCGACTTGTTCGATGCTGAGACCCGCCGCAAGAACTTTATGTTCTATGAGTCCCGCACACTGCATGATTCCTCCCTGAGCCATGGTCAGCACTGTGTGTTGGCCGCATGGGAGGGACTGGACGATATGGCGCTGGATATGTACCGCCACGCCATTGCCATTGACCTCGGCCCGAATATGAAGTCGTCCGACTTAGGCATCCACAGCGCATCAATGGGTAACGTCTGGCAGTGTGTTGCCTGCGGCTTTGCCGGGCTGGAATGGCACGAGGGCGGGCTTTCCCTGCGCAGTCATCTGCCCGCAAGCTGGCAGCGCGCGGCATTCAACATCGTCTGGCGCGGTGCAAAGCTCCATGTGGAAGTCACCCATGCGGGCATCACAGTCACCCACCGCGGCGGTTCCGCTGTGGAAATTACCGTGGACGGTCACCCGGTAAAGCTGGCCGCCGAGTAACTATGAGGAACTTTCTATGAAATACAAGGGTATTATTTTCGACTTGGATGGAGTGCTCTGCTCCACAGACCGTTTTCACTTTGAAGCGTGGAAACAGACGGCTGAGGAAGTCGGCGCACCGTTTGACGAAACCATCAATATGAAGCTGCGCGGCGTCAGCCGGATGGAGAGTCTGGAAATCATCCTTTCAGGCAGCAGCAAGACCTTTACCGATGCGGAAAAAGAACGCCTTGCCACCGAGAAAAACGACCGCTACCGCAAGCTGCTGGCGCAGATGTCGCCCGCCGATATGCCCGCTGCCGTGCGCGACGCCCTGACGGCGCTGCACAACGCGGGGCTGAAGCTGGCTGTTGGTTCGTCCAGCAAGAACGCGGCCTACATCTTGGAACGGCTCGACGCGAACCGCTACTTTGATGCTGTGTGTGACGGCACGATGATTGCTCACTCCAAGCCCGACCCGGAGGTCTTTACCAAGGCTGCCGCCATGGTGGGGCTTGCCCCGGCAGACTGCCTGGTTGTGGAGGACGCTGCCGCCGGGCTGGAGGCTGCCCGCGCGGGCGGCATGGACTGTGCCATCGTCGGCACGGCTCCGATGCCGTTTGAACCCACCTACCATATGCAGGACGTGACCAAACTGCCGGGAACGATTTTGTAAGAGGTATACTTATGGAAAGCATTCACCCCGCGTGGTGGAAAGAGGCCGTCGTCTACCAAATCTACCCACGCAGCTTCAAGGACTCCAACGGTGATGGCATCGGCGACCTGAACGGCATCCGTGAAAAACTAGACTACTTAAAAGACCTTGGCGTCGATGTGCTGTGGCTGAACCCGATCTATCAATCTCCTAATGTGGACAACGGCTATGACATCAGCGATTACCGCGATATCATGACAGACTTCGGCACGATGGCCGACTTTGACGCCCTGCTGGCGGATGTCCATGCCCACGGGTTAAAACTCATCATGGACTTGGTGGTCAACCACTCGTCGGACCAGCACCCGTGGTTTATTGAAAGCCGTTCCGGCCGCGACAACCCCAAACGCGACTATTATATCTGGAAAGACCCCGCCCCGGACGGCGGTGCCCCCAACAACTGGCGCAGCTGCTTCAGCGGCTCGGCGTGGAAGTACGACGAAAAAACCGGTCAGTATTACCTGCACCTTTTTGCTGAAGGACAGCCCGATTTGAACTGGGAGAACCCGGAGGTTCGCGATCAGGTCTTTGACATGATGAACTTCTGGTTCCAAAAGGGCATCGACGGCTTTCGCATGGACGTCATCAGCATGATCTCCAAGGCCGGATATGCAGACGGGCCACTTTGCGTCGATGGTCTGTACGGCGACTATACCGACCAGTGTACCAACGGTCCCCGTGTGCATGAATACCTACAGGAGATGAACCGCCGTGTGCTGAGCCACTACGACTGCATGACGGTGGGAGAAAACGCCAACGTCAACCCGGAGCTGGCCTGCCTGTACGCGGGCGAGGATTGCCATGAGCTGAACATGGTGTTCCAGTTTGAACTGATGGACGTGGACGGCGGAGAGAGCCGCAAGTGGGAACCCGAACACCCGTGGAAGCTGACGGATATTAAAAAAATACAGACCCGCTGGCAGACCGGTTTGGACGGCAAGGCGTGGAACAGCCTGTACTGGAACAACCACGACCAACCCCGCGTAGTGTCGCGCTTCGGCTGCACCAAGGACGAAGAATCCCGTGTGAGGTCGGCCAAAATGCTGGCTGTCTGCCTCTACCTGATGCAGGGAACGCCCTACATTTATCAGGGTGAGGAACTGGGCATGACGAACAAGCATTTCGACAGCATCGACCCCATTAACGATGTTATGACTCGCAACGCCTACTTTGAAAAGACCCAGCGCTGCGGCGAGAGCGTGGCGGATTTTATGAAGGCGGCCAACTACATCAGCCGCGAGCACACCCGCACCCCCATGCACTGGGATGATACCGCCAATGCAGGCTTTACCACCGGCACACCGTGGATACCGCTGAACCCCAACTACCCGCAGATCAACGCAGCCAAACAGGTGGGCGACCCGGAATCGGTGTACAGCTTCTACCGCCGCTTGCTGGCGCTGCGCAAGTCGGACAAAACCTTCGTCTACGGTCACTATGCCCTGCTGCTGCCCGACGATGAAGAAATCTACGCCTACACCCGCACATTGGACGACGAGCAGATACTAGTGGTCTGCAACTTTACCGACCATGACGTACCCTGTCCATTGCTGAACGATTGGCAGAACACCGAGCTGCTTATCAGCAACTACAACACCCCCGGAACCCCCGGAAGTCTGCGACCGTTTGAAGCGGTGGTTTACAGAAAGTAAAACGCACCAGTAAAGAGTCCTGATGCCGAATTTCGGCATCAGGACTTTCTTCTTTTAAGGCACCAAACGTAACGGATCAATCTGAACTCCACCTTGCATTACCTCAAAATGCAGGTGCTGTCGCCCGTGCCGCCTACATATTTTTCAAAAAATACCGTCCTATCTCACGATAAGGCGGTAGATTGCGTTATTCCTTGTCTTTGCGCAGTGCCGTATACAGCTCTGCGGCCATAGCGTCCTGAACCTTTTGGTAGAACTCCGGGTCATTGAACAGCTTTTCAAAGGAATCATTATTGTCAAGGAAGCACTGCGTCACTATATCGCGGAATTTATCCGGGAACAGCGACTGCACAAACATCTCGGTGCTGTTGTCCTTGGCGTATTTTTTGAATTTCTTGACATCCGAATCCTTCATAAACATCTGGTAAATACCCTCGATGATTACGCGGTCGGAATCCGTAAAGTTTCCGCTGAAACGCTCATTCACCTTGTCAATGATGCTTTGCAGGGTATCTTTTTTCTTGTTCGGCAGCTTCGGGTCAATATTGTTGCTCGGTGTCAGAATCACCGGCTTTTCGTCCAGAACGATTGCTCCCTTAAAGGTTTCGTTCAGCTTGGCGTATTCCAGCTTGACTTTATCCTCAATGTCCACAAAGTCGTCATCGTTGGGGCGGGGCAGCAGTCGGGCAAGGTGCATGGTGTACTGATACTCGTTAAACAAGTCCTTGTCGTGCAGCCGAACCAGCTGTGTGATGTAGGAGTGCGCGCCGTTGAACTTGCGCACATAATCACGGGCGGTAAAGCGATCTTCCTCGCTTAGTTCCTGATACCGCGCAATAACCGGGCGGAACATTGCCGTCAGCTTACCAAGGGCGGCGGGGTCCTGCTTTTTGCCGCGCTGCGCCGTCATAAACTTGTTGAAGGCGTCCACATCGTCATAGCTGTACAGCATATAGTTGCGAACCTTATTGCGCAGGTCATAGACCTTGTTCAGGTCGGTGCTGCCCTCCAGAATCGTGGTTTCGTAGTACGGCAGGAATGCATTGCGAATGTCATCCCCGGAGTTTTCAAAGTCCAGCACAAAGGTACTGTTCTTGCCCGGATAAGTACGGTTCAGGCGGGAAAGCGTCTGCACGGCGGTAACGTCCATCAGCTTTTTGTCAACATACATCGTATGCAGCAGCGGCTCGTCAAAGCCGGTCTGGTACTTGTTGGCTACCACCAGAATGTTGTACTGGCTGCTGTGGAATGCCTGCCGGAACTTCTTGTCGGTCGTGATATACCGTCCCTTTTCGTCAAGGTTCATGGTCGCTTCGGTAAACGGCTTATCGCTGGGGTAATCCTCCAGTGTGACCTCGCCGGAGAACGCGATCATAGCGTTGCAGCCGACACATTCGTCCGGATGGGCTTTGATATACCGCTTGATGGCAAGGTAGTACCGCACGGCGTTAGCGCGGCTGTCAGCTACAACCATAGCCTTGCCTTTCCCGTTGATTTGATACCGGCAGTTTTCCACAAAGTTTGCCATAATCATATCGGTTTTTTGCGCAATGGTGTAGCCGTGCTTTTTGTAATACTTAAACAGTGCGCGGGAGGTTTTGCCTTCAATCAGCTCCGGGTTGTCCTCTGACACACGGATCAGCTTAAAGGCTTCCTTGATGGTCGTATAGTTGGCAAGCACGTCCAGAATGTAATGCTCCTCAATGGCCTGCCGCATAGAGTAGACGTGGAATGGCATCCTAATCGGCTCGCCGTCCGCATCAGTGCCGATCTCGGTGCCGAACTTCTCAATCGTTTCGCCCTTGGGGGTGGCGGTAAAGGCAAAGAAGGATTGGTTATCGTGGCGTCCCTGCCCGATAATCTCGTTGATATAATCGTCGGTCAGTTCAACATCTTCCTCGGCAACGCCTGCCTCCTCGGCGTATTCCTTGGTGGCAACATCAATGTCGATCAGGCTGCGGCGCAGGGATTTCGCGCTTTCGCCGTTCTGCCCTTGGTGCGCCTCGTCAATAATGATGGCAAACTTGCGCCCGCGGAACGCCTCCATATCTTTCTTGGCAAACAGGAACTTCTGGATCGTGCAGATGATGATGCGCTTTTTGTCGTTGATAGCCTGTGCCAGCGTGTGGGAGTTTTTCTTGTCGTCGATGGCTTCCACCAAGCCGACCTGATGATCAAAGCTGTTGATGGTGTCCTGCAGCTGGCTGTCCAGCACAACGCGGTTGGTTACCACGATGACCGAATCAAAGATGCTGTTGTTCTGTGCATCGTGGACGGAGGCCAGCCGGTAGGCGATCCACGCAATGGAGTTGGACTTGCCCGAACCCGCCGAGTGCTGGATCAGGTAGTTTTTGCCGGGTTCGCTTTGCTTTACATCTGCCAGTACCTTGCGCACGACATCGTACTGGTGATACCGCGGGAAAATCATCTTCTCTTTGGTTACGGTTCTGACAACGCCGTTTTTAACGACTTCTTCCTTTTCCTTCACATAGGAAATAAAGCGCTGCAGCAGGTCAAGCAGGCTGTCGCGCTGCAATACTTCCTCCCACAGATAGGCGGTAACATAGCCGTTGGGGTTGGGCGGGTTTCCGGCACCGCCGCTGACACCCGCACCGTTGGAGCCGCGGTTGAACGGCATAAAGCGCGTGTCACCGTCCGCAAGCTGGGTGGTCATCCACACCTCATACAGATCCACGGCAAAGTAAACAAGGAACCGATGGTTCATGCGGAACGCAAATTCCTTGGCGCTGCGGTCGTTCTTGTACTGGTTGATGGCGCAGATATAGTCCTGCCCTTTCAGCTGGTTTTTCAGCTCCAAGGCAACGACCGGAATGCCGTTTACCGAAAGCACCATATCAATGGTGTTGTTGTTGGCAGGTGTATAGCGGAACTGGCGGGTACAGCCAAGGATATTGGCGTTGTAGCGCTCCACCGCAAGGGGGTTCAGGTCGGATTCCGGCTTAAAATAGCACACCCGCAGCTTGCAGCCCATATCCTCGATACCGTTGCGCAGAACATACAGCAAACCCTGATTGGCAATGCTGGTTTCCAGCCGATGGTACAGCTTGTCTGCCGCCTTATCGCCGTAGTATTTGGTGTAGCGCGCCCATTCTTTGGGCTGTGTTGCGGCGATGAACTCGCAAAGCACGTCCATATAGATACATTTGCCGACATCCTGTTGGCGCGTCTGCACCCAATGCCCGTCTGCATCCTGCCCGTTGAACTGGGTGTAGCCGCCCTGCGGAGAAATCAGAAAGGCTTCTATGTCGCGCTCAAACCGTTTTTCGCTTTCGTCCATCAGGACACCTCCTCGGTGTTGATTCCTTTATCGTGTCAGTAGATTGATGATCGTGGGCACCTGCCCAAGAAGGGCGCCTATCCCTGCGCCGACAATGGCAATCAGCCATTCTCGCCGGCTCAGGCTGCGGGAAGTCTTGATTTGTTGTTCCAGCCAGTCTTGAAAACCGTCCCATTCGGCTCGCTTGGTGTATAAATTGGCGCCGTCCACTCTCAGATTCATAATATAGCCGCGCTCTTGCAGCAGCTCCAGCACGTCCTGATACCGAAGTGCTTCCTCGTTGGAAAGATTGCGGCTCTTTTTTGTACCCCAAAGCGCCTTTAATTCGTTGTATTGCTTTTTGATGTCCTTGAAGTCAGTATCCAATCAGACCACTTCCTTTTTGCCGGTGACGTACTCATAAATCAGGGAACGCTTGTACTGCTGAAGTTTCTCGATTTTGGATTCCTTGAGGGAAATAAGCTGGTCGATTTGAGAGCACTTTGTTTTCAAGTGTTCTACTATAGATTCTTGTTCTGCAATAGTAGGAATTGGTATTTCCATATTTGAATACTTATTTGCACCTATGTTCTGAATAGTTGCCTGAATAAAAATCATATTTTTCCAAAGATTATATAAAGAACTCTGTGTATAATATATCAAATACTCCGGCAAAAGAACTTTTTGGTTACATTCTGCCTTAATCAAATAACCAGCAAATGCGCATTGCCCATACTCTTTGCGGAACAGAAAACTTTTCCCAACGGTTCCGCCACTTCGTGCGAACAAAACATCTCCATCTTTGAGAGTATATTCACTGGCAATAGTATCAGAAATATATTGGTTATTTTCGTCATCCTTTAGCTTGCCATCAGCAGTAATATCCGTTATACGAATGTAGCGTACAGAACCATCGGTGTATTTATCTCCGGATTCATTTGCACCATATTGCATCGGAAAATTCAGCAAGTACTTTAGACGAAAGATTCTACGCGTATCAGCAACCGCCCCCAACCACTCTACGCCGCTGTCTTTCATGGGGGCGTTGGGGTCAAGACCTTTTGTGACAACCTCGGTAATCAGGCTTTGCTTGTAGGCTTTCAACTTTTCAATCTGTGCCTGCACATTAGCAATCAGGGCATCGACTTGTGCAATCTTTTGGTCAAGGCATTCTGCAATGGCGGTTTGCTCTCTTTCTGACGGAACCGCCAGCATGATTTTTCGCACACCTGCATAGTTCAGACCTTGACGTACACCGGCACCCATGCCATAGAAACCTTTGCGAACATCATAGCTGTGAAGCAGATAGTAAAAATATTTGCTGCTTATTGCATCGTTTCGCCGCCGTAATGTAGTGTAAGCGGAAGTAATAATTCCGTTCTCGCCGCACAGACCAACCCGAAGACTCCGCTGGTCGTTTTGCAAATCCGTCAGTCTAAGGACAATATCTCCGGCACCAATAACGTTGTAGCCTTCAAAACTTTCTGGGAGCAGTCCATCTGTTGTATTGATATCCTTCCGAATAATTTTTCCATAACTTAGCGAGAGAAGATTGCTGGACTGCATACCGATATTTTTGTGCTTGTGTTCAGAAAAGAGTGAACCGAGCTGGAGCAAGTTCCATGTTTCAGGAATACTTTCCAGCCATTCCACGCCGCTGTTTTTCATCTCACGCATTTCCAAACAGCTCCTTCATCAGTACGGTTTCCTTTGCCTCCAACGCCTTGATATCCTCAAAGATGGCAGCGGAGGATTCCGGCGCAACAAACTTGTAGAACAGGCGGGTAAACGGAATCTCGTAACCAATCTTATCCTTGGCGGGGTCCACATACGCCAGCGGATTGTATGGCAGGACATTCTTTTGCATATAGGCGTCCCGATCCTCGCCCAAGGGGATGATTTCGCTGTCAGATGCGCCCTTGACCGGCTGCATCATACCCTTTTTCAGCACCGGCTTGCCGTTTTCATCGGTCAGTGCGGTTTCCACCGTCACCTTGGTAAAACCAAAAAAGTCATTTTCAAACACCTTGGATTCCACCGACAGGCTGTCATCGGTATAGACCGCATCGGTAAAGCCCTCGTAGGCTTTCAGGATGAGCTTGATGCAGGATTCGTCCAGATCCACACGCTTGGAGCCGATGTTTTTGCGGCGTTTCACAAAGCATTTGCTGGCGTCGATCAGCTGTACACGCCCGCTGCGCTCCATCGCCTTGCCCTTGGTCAGCACCCAGATATAGGTGGAAATGCCGGTGTTGTAAAACAGGTCGGTGGGCAGCTGCACAATGGCTTCTACAAGGTCCTCGTGGATAAGATAGCGGCGAATTTCGGACGCGCCGCTGCCCGCATCACCGGTAAACAGTGAGGAGCCGTTCTGGATAATTGCCATTCTGCCGGAGCCGGCTTTCAGCTTTTTCACGCCGTTGAGCATAAACAGCATCTGACCGTCCGACACGGCGGGCAGACCGGGACCGAAACGCCCGTCATAGCCGCGCTTGGCTTCGGCCTCCACCTGCGTTTTCTCGCGTTTCCAGTCGATGCCGAAGGGCGGGTTGGAAATGATATAGTCAAACTCATAGTCGCTGAAGGCATCCTCGCTCAGGGTGTCGCCGTACTTCATGCCGGAGGAGTTGCCGCCTTTGATCAGCATATCGGCCTTGGCAATGGCATAGGTTTCGGGGTTAAACTCCTGCCCAAAGCAAATCAGCGAGGCATCGCTGCGCACTTCCTGCAGGCGCTCGGTCAGGCAGCCCAGCATCTGCGAAGTGCCCATAGCCATATCATACGCGGTCTTGGTGCAGCCCTCTGCCAGTATACGCTCCCGTTCGGGGGCGATCAGCAGCTCGGTCATCAGGTAGATAATATCGCGGCTGGTGAAGTGGGCACCGGCTTGTTCGTCGTAAGATTCGGAGAATTTACGGATCAGTTCTTCAAAGATATAGCCCATATCGGCGGAGGTGATTTTGTCCGGGGACATATCGCCCTTTTCGGTGCTGAACTCCTGCAGGGTCACAAACAGAACGCCGCCCTTGACCATCAGCTTGACCGTATTGGCAAAGTCGAAGTTTTCAATAATATCCTTTACGTTAGCGGAAAACCCTTGCAGATAAGCGTCAAAGTTGCTTTCCACGTTGTCCGGGTCTGCCACCAGCTTGGCAAAGTCAAAGTTGCTGGTATTATAGAAATCCCGCTGGGCGATCTTGCACAAAATGCCGTCGCGGGCCTCGCCCTCGACCTTTTGCTTGTCCAGCTTTTTCGCCATTTCGACAACGACATCTTTGGTGGGCTTCAGGGCATCGTCAAAGCGTTTCAGCACCGTCATAGGCAGAATGACCTTGCCGTATTCGTGGGGCTTGAACAAGCCTACCAGATGGGTGGCAATGTCCCAAATTAGGTTAGCTTTTGCCTGTATATTCGCGTTTGTCTGGTTTTGCAATTCCTGCATTGACATGGATGGTTCCTCCGATAATCGTCCTTACTAATAGAATAGCATATTTTTGGTTCTTGTGGGAAATATCACACAAATTTTCTTTGCATCAAAGCGTCTTTTCTTGGCATTCCTCATCAAAAATTGTGTGGAGCTTGTCCACGGCGCTCGTCAGCTCGTTTTTCAGGCGCACAATTTCATTCAGCGTTGCCTGATATTTCTCTGCGATGCGGTTCTGCTCCTCCATAGAGGGCAGCGGAATCGCAATGTTTTTCAGCTTATCAACGCCAATGTTCGGGATGGTCGTCCCCACCGAAATGTTTTTCAATACAGCAATGCCCTGCGCACTGTCAAAATAAGCCTTGATGTAGTACGGGTTTACACGGTTTTCGTCCGGTTCGATGATATACAGGTTTCCGTTGGCAAGGATTTTTTGCCCCGGCTCTACCTTTGCAATCGCTACCTTGTAGGGGTAGCCGTTTTTGGAAAGAATGATGTCGTTGTTTTTCAGGCAGTATTTGTCATACTTTGGGTCAAGCTCCGTCAGATACGGCAGCTTGTCATCGATAATGCCGTCCTGAATGTTCGCCAGCATCAGATACTGCACACGGGTTGCTGTTTGCGAAACCATATCGTCCAGCTGATTGGCGGTTATGGATGCACCTCTTGTGATGCTTTTTGTGACATCTCCAAAGGGTACGCCGTTGACAAAGGCGGGCATTTCCTCTGTGTAGTGTTCCAAGCTCAAATTGTATTCGTTGTCGCGCAGCTCCTCCATGGAAATCATTCGGCTGTGCTCGCCGTCCGCTTGCAGTGCGTCCAAAATTTCCTCTATGTTTTGGTGGCCGAACTCGTTTTGCCTGCGTCCGCACAGGCAGAGCTTGGTGGCATCCACCAGACGGATGCCTTCATTGCCGTGGCTGAAAACAATCAGCGAGGTGCCGATACTGGTGTAAGGGGCAAACATACGCTTCGGCAAGGTGATAACGCTCTCGATCATATGCCGTTTTGCCAGATATTTGCGCATGGAAATATCCGTGCTGTTTTGTGCTGCGCCGGTGGTCATAACCGCAACCGCTTTTCCGCCTTCGGCAAGCAAGTCGCAAATCAGGGCGTTAAATACCCAATCGGAGGATGTTTTCTTGCTGAACTCCGGGTATGCTTGTGCCAAACGCTGCATATACGCCGATGCATCGTTACTATTGCGTAGCATCATACCAAACGGGTAGTTGGAAAAAATCTTGTCTGCCTTCGGGTAGTTGGCATTCTCAGCAAATTGAAAAACATCGCAGCATTCTATGGAGATTTCTTCATCCAGCAGATCCGCACACATCTTGGCAATCATCGTGCTTTGGTAGTTGATGTCGCAGCCGAAATACGCAGCCTGCGGTTGTTTTATGGATTCCCCCATTAAAAAGGAGCCCGTGCCGCAGCAAAGATCAACGACCTGCTCCCGTTCCTGAATGTGCAGGATGCTTTGCGTCAAATTCAGGATGGACTGCGGCGTCGCCGTCTGGTACTTATAACCGGAAACGGAATCCGAGATTACCGCAGCCAATGCCAATTCTTCCTCTGTGTAGTTACCTGCGATGGAAAGCAACTGACGCCAGACTTTTTCAGACAGCCAGTGTTGATGGAACTCCCGAACAAAGCGGAGAATTTCCTCCGGGATGTCCAGCCTGCCGTCTGCCACCGATTCCATTGTCAGCTCGGCAACCATACAATCCTGTTTGGCTTTGCACATAAGATAAGCAGCCGGTGCAACCGTACCTTCTGTGGAAATGCCGGATTCAGCAAGACAACGCGCAATTTCCCAGTCGATTTGAGCAGCCTTGTATCGGTTTTCCAGGCTGTCATAGAATTCTTTTGTTATCAGGGACATAGCAACCTCCGTTCCGTTAGATGGTTATCTATAACCAAACTTATCTTATGTCCCCATTATAGCACCTACCCCGCGAATGTCAAGTGGTTTTTAATAACCAAGGCAAAAATCTTTTGGAATGGTGCAAAAAAAGCGGTGGAGAACAAGCTCCACCGCCCAAAATGCTCAGATTTAGATCTTAAATTGTGAAATCGCTCTCCAAAACTCAATCAGTAACATCTGATAGAGTTCTTCATCCGAGCAACCGTTCACGCGGCTGCATTTGATCAGGAGCGATTCATACTGAACAAACAACTTTTCCACAGCGTCCTCATCACCGCGCTTTGCGCGCAGAAGCAAATCCTTGAAACCTTCCATAGTATTATTCCTCCATCGCATTGCGAATCTTGTCGCGGGCATTCTTGTGATGCGTGCTTACGGTACTATCATCTACCTTCAACTTGGCTGCGGTCTCCCGCACGGAAAGATGATCTACATATAAGGAAATCATAACCTCGCACTCTTTCGGCGTCAGCTTGTGCAGGTACTTTTTGATTCCTTCCCACATCAGCTTGGACTCGACGCTTTCCTCAATCGGGTTCATCAGCCGCCTGTACACTGTGTCCACCTCATCGCGGCATTCCTCAATTGAAACCTCGCGCTTTGCCTTAACCATCAGTGCGCGAATGTAAGAAGCGCGCCGGGCATACAGCACCTTGGTCATGAACTTCGTAAAGCGCGCAGCCAGTTGCGCGTCTTCACCACTAAACCATAACTTGTTTTTCTTTTCCATCGTAAACCTCCTGAATTTTGGGTTTCATTGAATAGACTTCAAAATTCGGAGGGGCGCGGGCGGAAAACGGCAGTCCTCTGCCGCCAAAGCAAAAAAGAAGCAAAAAAATACGCCAGATGGTTATAAAAACCATCTGGCATACGAATAATACACGAAAAACTACGCGGCGAAGGGACTTTTGAAAGTACACAGTGGCGCTTGAGGGGGGTTCTGCCTTAATACGGCATAGCTCCGCTTACCGGAGCGTCAAGCACATCTACCATGCAATACGCCTTTCAACTAAATATGTCCCACAAAAAGAAAAAGCCCGGCAAAGGAAGAAGGTGAAAAATGGCGCAAATTCGTGATATTGGCAAGCGTACTGCCCTTTATGAGAGACTGTCGAAAGACGATGAACAGCAGGGTGAATCAAACTCGATATTGAACCAAGAGTTACTACGATTAGATGCAACATTTTTTACGGACAAGAGAAATCGTCATAACATAATTAGCGAGGCCGGCCATGTGCGAACACTGGCCGGCCTCCTATCATTCATTTACTTTTATCATACGATAGCCCACACCAATATGTGTTTGGATGTATTGCGGGGACTCCTCTGTTGGCTCCAGCTTTTTGCGCAGTGTTGCCATAAATACCCGCAGGGAAGCCACATCGTTATCCCAACTGTGGCCCCAGATATTTTGTGTGATAAAGGTATGGGTCAGTACCTTGCCGACATTCTTGGACAGCAGACACAACAGCTTATACTCAATGGGTGTCAGGTGAAGTTCGTTTTCATCCAGATAAGCGCATCCCCCGGCATAATCCACTTTCAACTTACCATTCACAAATACAGAACTGGCAGTAAACATCTCTGCCGTCATCAGAGAGAGTCTTCGCTGCGTCACACGAAGTCGTGCCAGCAGTTCTTCTACCGAAAAGGGCTTTGTCAAATAATCGTCCGCTCCGGCATCCAGCGCCTTGATTTTATCGTTATCCTCGCTTCGGGCGCTGATTACAATAATCGGAACATTGGACCAAGAGCGAACCGTTTGAATGACTTGGACGCCATCCATATCCGGCAAGCCCAAATCCAGTAAGATGATTTCAGGATTGTGCGATGTGGTCTCCATAATGGCTGCCGAGCCATTAGGTGCTACCACATAATGATAATCATTTGTTTTTAAAGTGGTCGTAATGAGATTTCGTACAGACGGGTCATCCTCAACCACTAATATCAAAGGTTTATTCATGAAGTTCTACCTCCCCGGCGGGTAATGTAAATGTGAACACAGTGCCATTTGGCTGGTTGTCTGATACGGAAATCGTGCCGCCGTGGGCGGTCACAATGGACTTGCAGAGGGACAGCCCCAATCCAAGGCTTCTGCGGCTGTCGACCACTTTATTGGCCCCACTGTAAAACATATCGAAAATACGGGGCTTCTGCTCATCGGGAATCCCGGGGCCGTTGTCGGAAACGGAAACCGTGACCCATTGCTCTTTTTGATCGGTGTGTATTTCAATTACTGAACCGACAGGGGTATATTTGATGGCGTTGTCAACCAAATTGATAATCACCTGAACGATCAGCCTCGCGTCAATGTGGGCAAGGATAAAGTCTTTACCGCTGGTCACACGAATGGTGTGTTCTTTACTTTTTCTGTTGATGTGCTTCAGCGCTTCAGAAACGACCTCATCCATGAGTTCGACACTCCGAGTTAGATTGACCTGTCCGCCCTCAATTCGTGTGACTGCCAACAAATTTTCAACCAGATTGATTAGCCACATGGAATCGTCATAAATATCAGTAAAGGTCTGCTCCCGTAGTGCATCGTCCATTTTTTTATAATTTGCAAGCAAATTGTCTGCGCTGCCGGAAATCGCTGTCAAAGGCGTCCGAAGATCATGGGAGATTGCCCGCAGCAGGTTGGCACGAAGTTGTTCATTTTGTGCCAGAACAGCCGCTTCCTCCTTCTCCTTGGCATTTTTTATGTTTTCCAGCGCCAATGCGCACTCGCCAAGAATGGAAAGAAGCACGCTATTTTCAAAAGAGTCCAATTGAGTACCGTTCACAGCAATACCAGCCACTCCATATACATGCTGGTTGACCCGAATCGCAAGGTATAGACACTTTGCACTGGATAATGTATCTGTTGTGGCACCGGCGTGTTTATTGTTTCGGAAGGCCCAATCGGCGACTGCTTTCTCGTTCTCAGAAATCAAATCCTCTTGCGTGCTATGAACCGTACGAAAAACGTGGGGGGTGGCAAGTTCTTTACCATCAGACAGGTAGACGACGATATCTTTTTTCAGCAACTTCATGAGCTGCCCTGCCGTAGCGGTGATTACCGCATTCTCATCCTGCTCTTTTTGCAGAAGCTGGTTGGTTTCAAAAAGAATCTTTGTACGGTAAGCTGTATGGGCAGATTGTTTCGCATTTTCTTTCAGCCGGGTAGCGAGAGATCCGGAAAGCAGTGTTACTATAAACATAATGGTAAAGGTAACAACATAGTTCGGATCGTCAAAATGGAATGTCAGTCTCGGCGTGGTAAAAAAGAAATTGAAAACCAGCACACTGACAACCGAGGTCAGAATCCCGCACAGTCGGTTGGTTGTGATTACAGCGGTCACAAGTACGCCTAATATGTAAACTGCGATAATATTACTCTCCGTGAACCCAAGAGCGTCAAAGCCACAGCCAATTAGTGTAGCTGCCAGCAATACGACTATACTCTTCAGAACATCACGCAGGGGCATCGCATCCAGCTGCGCCTTTCTCTTTTTTTCCTGATAGCTGGTTCCTGTGCTGGCATCCGGTATCACATGAATATCCAGATTCGGTACGCTGGAAATCAGGCGTTCCGTCAAGGTGGGCTTGCTGAAAATATTCTTTCGTGCAATGGTACTTCGTCCAATTACGATTTTTGAGATGCCGGAAAGACGGGCAAATTCCGCAATCTGATAAGGCACGTCATCGCCATAACTTGTCTCAATCGCAGCGCCAAGTTGCTGGGCCAGACGCTTATTATCCTGCAAACGCTTTTTATCATCGTCACTCATCGCCGCTGTATTTGGCGTTTCCACATAAAGAGCGATAAATGTTCCCCGAAAGGCTCTTGCCATCCTTGCAGCTGTCCGAATGATTTTTGCGTTGGATGGCGACGAGGAAAGACATGCCAGGATGCGCTCGTCTGTATGGTAATCGCCTCGGCTCTGTACTCTGGCACTTTCTGTCAGCAAGTTCACCCGATCAGCGCACCGACGGAGGGCGATTTCCCGCAATGCGGTGAGATTTTCCAGCGTGAAGAAATTAACTGTTGCCCGCTGCGCCTGATCTTCCCGGTACACATTTCCACTTGCCAGTCGTTCCAGCAACTCCGCAGGCTCAATATCCACCAGTTCTACCTGATCTGCTTGATCAAAGGTGGAATCCGGAATGCGCTCCCGCACAAGAATTCCGGTGATAGAGGCTACTGTATCGTTGAGACTCTCGATATGTTGGACATTTACAGTCGTATAGACATCAATTCCAGTATTTAGCAGTTCCTGAACATCCTGATACCGCTTCGTGTGCCGGCTGCCTTCGGCGTTGGTATGGGCCAACTCATCCACCAGTATGAGCTGGGGCTTTCGCTTGAGCGCAGCATCAATATCAAATTCACGAAGGGTCATTCCTTCGTAAGCAACTTGTTTCACAGGAAGCTGCTCCAAGCCGTCCAGAAGTGTCATCGTCTGGGGTCGGGCATGGGGTTCTATGTATCCAGCAACCACATCAATGCCACGCTCCTTAGCCTGATGCGCCGCCTGAAGCATGGCATAGGTCTTTTCGACACCTGCGGCATAACCGAAAAAGATTTTGAGTTTTCCGCTTTTCTTAGTGGATGCATCGTTACGGATCGCACGAAGAAGCTGATCCGGATCTTGTCTTGGCAGTTCCATTTTAACCATCCTATCTGTCACGCAAGCAAAAGCGATTCCCTTTTTCCCTATTATAACACACTACGTCAAAACCTACATCTGCGGCTGATCCACGGCAAATTTGTTCAGGCATCCCATGAAAAAATCTATGACAGGTGATTTTTGGGAATCCCTCCATAGTGCTATTTGTGTGATTGGATTCCGGGTGATCGGCTCAATGGGCAAGTCAGCATATTCCATCACAACTGGGGCGCAGCGAAGAAGCACCATCCGTGCATTATAATGCGTTTTTTTTGCTATGTCTGTATTCTCTGGTAAAAAAATTATGTCCAATTTGTGTGTTTCCAGTTCTCTGCACAATTCACTTTCTTCTCCGCTGAAAATATGGATAGAGACATCCGGATGCTGTTTGCCGTAAGTCTCGAAAGCATCTGCGAGACCGCCTGCCATTAATGGGTTGGAAAAACCAATTCGCAAGCTGTTTTCGCCGTAAGTCAGAGCATTTTCTTGCTCATTCCGATTGTTTTCCAGAAAAGCATCCAGTTTATCCATCAGAAAATACCCAAAAATACATATAGCGGATGTACTTACAAGTAAAATAACATCCCGCATGGATTTTCCCCCCAATTCCTTTGATTTTTCTTGAAATCAAGTATGAAAGCACTTTTGCAAATTTCTGTTGCTTCCCAATGCCAATATGGTATCCCCTGCTTTCAGCACTGTGTCTGAAGAAATAGATAACTCCAGCTTATCCTACTGTTATTTTTTCCATTGGTAGTTTTGAAACTTTCTTTTGTGCACTGGACAAGGCCGCAAAAATTAATGTAAGGCCACCGACTCGTCCAAAAAACATCAGCAGGATCAAAACACTCCGTGAGAGCAGATTCAGTTCCGGCGTAATTCCCAGGGACAGGCCGACTGTGCCAACAGCCGAGGCAGTTTCAAAAAGGCAGGTAAGCATGGGAAGTCCTTCGGAAACGCTGATGATAAGGCCACCGGTACAACATAGCGTGATATACATAAGCGAAATTGTCGCTGCATTTTTTACGACATCATCATCAATGCGACGTCCAAAGAGGTTTGCATTTTCTCTGCGCCGAAAGGTGGAAATTGCAGTAGTAAGCAAAACAGCAATGGTTGTTGTTTTCAAACCGCCTGCGGTAGACCCGGGACTACCGCCGATCAGCATCAGCGCAAGGGTGATAAATTGTCCGGCCTCACTCAAATCCGTTAAATCCACCGTATTAAAACCCGCCGTTCGTGGTGTTACGGCTTGAAAAAGAGAAGACAAAAGCCGTTCCTTTCGGGTGAGATCAGCAAACTCAAAAAAATAAAAGTACATGGCCGGAACGATCAATAAAACCGCTGTGGTACAAAGAATCACCTTGCTCTGCATCCGATATTTGTGCAAATGCAATCGATTTGTCCGAATATCATCCCAAGTCAGAAAGCCAATGCCGCCAAACACAATCAAGAACATAATCGTAAAGTTTATGACTGGATTCGCTGCATAGCTGGTCAGGGAGGAAAAGGGAGTGCGCACACCCAACAGATCAAAGCCTGCGTTGCAAAAAGCAGACACGGAATGAAACAGTGCCATCCAAAGGCCGATTTTCCCGAAATCACGGCAAAACACCGGTGCCATCACGGCTGCACACAGCAGTTCCGTCACCAGTGTCACCCTGACGATAAAGCCGGTCAGGCGAACGATTCCCCCTACCTTGGGCGCTGAAATCGCCTCCTGCATGGTACTGCGCTGCATCAAAGAAATCTTCCGCCCGGAAATCATGGCAAAGGATGCGGCTACGGTAATAACCCCCATGCCTCCAATCTGAATCAGCAGTAAAATGACAAACTGGCCGAAGGCCGACCAGTAGGTTGCCGTATCATGTAGAACGAGTCCGGTTACACAGACTGCTGAAGTAGAAGTAAACAATGCCTCCGAGAAAGGTGTCGCCAGTCCGCTGCGGCTGGAAAACGGTAACATCAAAAGGAAGGTGCCGAAAAGGATCACCCCGGAAAAACCGAGGATGATAATTTGAAACGAAGTCAACTTCCTTTTTAACAACACTACTCCCATAACTGCAATCCTCCTTTATACCCCTTTATGTGCCCTTAATTATAAATCAAAGGAAGTAAAGAAGGTAAAAGAGAATGCGTATCTGTATTAAGGCCGTCTAAAGATGCAGGACTTATGGCGACACCGCGCAATTCCCGCCTGACGGCTTAAGCACCGCTCCGGCGGCTGCGGCACCTCGCTCGCCGTATTCACTACTGCATTTTCTGCAAAGTTCGTTGTAGGTAATGCGGTTTCGATCATTCAGAAACAACGCCCACTCTTGTTTCCGCTTCTTGCTCATTCTCGGCATAGCAAGCAATCCTCCTTTCCTGCCGAAAATATAAAAACAACAGAGAAGATACATTCAGCCTTATTTGTGTCATTTCTCAGGGCGAAAATCGGGGTAAATATCCCTTTCTAAGCCTTTCAAAAACGCACATAAGGTATTTGTACTAACCTGTGGTTGTGTATGAAATTGTGGGTTTGGGGTAACAAAAAACACCGTATTTCTACGGTGCGTTCTGTCAGATATATTCTGTTTTATGATAGCAGAAAACTGGAATTCACAGTTCTTCCATCCTTCCCATCTTCAGCGCCATAACAAGAGTTCCGGCTGCCATCACAAAGACACCAATTTCAATCACATAGATGGGAAGAAGCGCCGAACCTGCCACGGCAAAGAAGTCCACGATAAAATGAATCCCATATGCAAGAACCGCTGTAAAAGCCGCTGTCCTGCATTTGCCTGCCTTTACCGCCCGGTAGATCAGCAGTGACAACCCGATATGCAGAATGATGGCACTGATTCTTTCGATTCCGCTTACAAAAAAGAGTGGTGCCGGTGTTGTCCATAGGGCCGACAGCTGTGACACGGTCTGGTTTGCAGACTCAGCAGGAAGTGCCGCCAGCGTATTCTGCATGGCTCCGCTGTTGATCATCAGCATGGACACAAGATTGCTGATTCCGGAGAGTCCTCCGAGCAGAATGGCCTCCACACCGCCATGCCCGATTCCATACATCAGTGCATTTGGAAAATCCAGCCATTTCTTCATCCAGAACTTCATGGCAATCAGTCTTCCGGTCTCTTCAAAAACCGCTGCAGCCAAAGCCGCGTACACATAGTAAAGCCATGGCCTGCTCTGTGCGTTCAGTCCGCAGAACTGAATGA